>Ga0157364_1006609_pt1 | contig 11936 bp, 5 predicted proteins | sample AttsexASBM2_FD_111476 | JGI IMG/M metagenome (GOLD analysis project Ga0157364, IMG submission 111476) | Fungus gardens microbial communities from leaf cutter ant in Ribeirão Preto, State of São Paulo, Brazil - Atta sexdens ASBM2 | ecosystem: Host-associated > Fungi > Mycelium > Unclassified ...
AATTGTGTAAATTATATTAAAAAATTATAATTTTCTGTATACATTTCTCGTTTAAGTAAATTCAATTAAATTTATAAATAGAGGGAGAGAGAGAGAGAGAGAGAGAGAGAGAGAGAGAGAGAAAGAGAGTATATATGTGTTGTGTGTAGATACCATCATAAATACCATCTTTGAACACATGAAGAAAATAAATTCTCGAGCGGTCGATCAAGAAAGAGATCATATATGACGTGGAAACCTTATTGTTTTATCATCTTTATAAGAAGACATAAATCTATTTGCCTTTGCCATTGTACCTATATGTATAGCGTTACGTCGTAATAAGGAAGTTACGTCGTAATAAGGAAGTCGCATGACGGTTAGGTCAATATATTTTATTATATCTTATACATCTTTTAATAAATATAAATAAATAAAATAAATGTTAGATAAATTAAATAAAAAATTTAAAAAAGAAATTATTAAAAAATTTTTATTACATAATAAGAATTTTTAATTCTTATTGTGCACATGCATATATATATATATATATATATATATATATATATATGTGTGTGTGTGTGTGTGTGTGTGTGTGTGTGTAAGATGAACAAAGTCAAAGGTTAAATTGAGTTAAAAAGAATTCTCGCTTCAAGGAAGGCTCGATAAGATAGGAGTAATTGGGCGAAAGTATAGTTTAATTAAAGTAATGAAGTGATGAGTTGGGTGATGGCTAAGGAGGATCATGAATCTTATGCCCAAAAAGGAGTCAGATTTTTCACGTAACTCGATGTATCAAAGACTAACAAACGGATGAAGAGATCTATGAAAGGAGGTTTAGATGGCTTGATTTACTAACCTTCGTATATATATATATATATATGTTTGTCCTGATCTATCGCAACTCGTTATTAGCATGTCAATAAAGTCATTATACACGATAACGGATCGCGCGGAGCATTGCCCGGGTTGTTTTGTAGATCGATGGAGTTTCGTCCGGCAAGTGTAAATTTCCTCGGCGATACTTCCTTCCGATTCTACTGTGGATTTATATTCCTCCTTCTGAACTTTCCGCAGGAAAGGACCGACCGCGCGCGTGGCGAACTTCGCCGGACTTTATTTCCGCTCGGTATATTCTCTCTTAACGATCGCCTGGCTTATCTGGTTTTAAGGAACCTTCTTGAATTGATATATATATATATATATATATATATATATATATATATATATAAAGTTTGAGATAAGTATGAAATAGTATGAGATAGATGAGAGATAGTGTGTACAGTTTGTCAAATCCGCATTATTAAGCGTGTTTGAATTTTGTCAGAAATTTTTGAGATAAATATCAAATAAATCTTTGCTCTATACATTCACTTAAACTCCTTCTTGACACGTCCTTTTTTTCAATATTTTTCCAGTTTTTTTCCATTACAAATAATTTTTTTTTATTAATAAAGATACATTTGATTAGTATTGTTGTTTTTCAATGTCTGATATTTTAATTAAAAAATTTTTTTATGTATTTATTTTTATGAAAGTTATAAGCAATCGAAGTGAACATGCCACAGACAATGTGTTGTTTCTGTAGTAAAATATTTAAGGGTTAATGTAAATTATTGTGTTAACGTTTTAATTATAACATAATGTAATGATATATAATAGTAATGATATATAATAGTTATAAATTATAACGTAATGTAATGATATTGTCTCTAAAAATTAATGAAGAAAAGGAAGTGTCATTTGAAGATTGTGATTAAAGTAATATACCAAAATAGATTCAGCTTTTATGTTCTTATTATTGAGTTAAGGCATCTATCTGTTTATTGACACACGATGATAGGGTCTTTGCGATTGAAGGAAATGAAATTATTGTTATCTCGGTTAGAAAAGGCTCGTGCCTTCGCATATTGCTAACCTTCTTCGTCATTTGCTCAGCGGGATATCTTTCTAGAACTGGAGCTTTCACAGGTTCCATTAATTCGTTTGCTCTTCGCTTTTCTTGTAAACACATATACACGCGCATTTTTATAGCGCATACATTTAACGGAAAAGAGTGCTAATAAAATGTTGTTTGAAAGATTACACTCAGAGGAGAAATTGATTAAATTTAAGTAAAGCAGAAAGATGACAAAAATTCAATTGTATACAATTAACATCTCCCAAACAAACTTAACGAATTTCAAGTAAACTAATTAATTAATGATTTTTATGATCTATTTTTAGAATATTAAAATTTTTCACAATATAATATAGGATATATGTGATAACACAAACTAGAAATCAAAGCCTTAAACGATCCAGCTGGATCTTAATGTTGTATTCTTGTGTGAATTTATATATTACGTATGTAGTCCCCAGAAACGCACCCTGAAATGATTTTTCTTGAAACGCTATCTTTACTAAACTATCGCAGTAATATCACGAGTTAAATTGATTAGCAATTTAACAAATTTTTGATGCTTATTCGCATCTTCGAAACGATCTTAATAATGTTAAATGACATATTAAAATCTGTAAGTAATTAATTAAATATAAAATTTTTTATTTAAAAAAATTTAATAGGAGATATAGGTAGAAACATTTGACGATCGATCTGTCCACAATAATTATCTCTCGTGCAGTCTGTTGTAAATAATCGATATGTGATTTTAACCATAGAAAGCCCATGGCACATTTATGAGGACACGTATAGTTGCCAGGTTGATCCTTATTGGCCGATATGGATGTGACGTTATATCGTGGAGCCACTCTTTGATAGACCGATCGTATGATTCGATTAAAATTCTTCACCCCTGTATTGTACAATATAATCGCGTAGATGCGATGTTACAGCGGGCTATCCGACGAATGACGAAAGCCGCAGGCCAACGACGTTGTTTTCGTCACCGTCATCGTCGCCCAGCTATAGTTATATCGAGGAAAATCGATTCCCGATGAATCGAGTCTATCGGAAAAAAATAAAGCAACAAGATCAAATTGCGCCGATTATGATAAAAATTTCTCAAGAAAGACGACTCGTTTCGTTCATTGCTTCAAATCAGATGAGCCTAAAAATAGACAGAATAAATAGAATCTACTCTAACGTATGTTTATCCTCATTCAACTTTTTGATGTATTTTAAGGTAATTAATTATAAATTTTCTCAGTATCTCACTGGAAAGCAGAGCGTTCGCTTGAACAACAAGCAAGAAAGTTTCGGAAGCGAGGAGTGTGAACTTAACAAAGTTGGCTCATAAAACTGGGAAGGAATATAAGTGCTGCAGCAAAAATTATAGAAAGAGCGTAACGAAAGTCGTACAATCTAGAACATGAAAAAATATTTTTAGTATTCATATGTGTAATTTAATTTAATTTATATTCAATTAAATAAAAATTATTGATCAATCTCAAATTGTTAATAAAATATATTTATAATTATTTCTCTATTATGTATTTTCGCAGAAGAGCATATTATAAATAATATGGCTAAACACAATTAACATACATAAAACATTGAGAGAATTGTGTAATATCAGCTATAAAACCCATTATTCGTGACTTTTGCTTATACTCCAAAACAGCAATAGCTGAAATACCATCGATGCCAATAACGTCATTGATGTTATTGGCATGCTTCTGAAATGACGTTACATTTGTGCTAACTAGTAGCCAAATGCAGCACATACATAGCATACCTATCTGCCATACGTTATCCCGCGTACGCAGTGACTTTCGACCTTTAACATAAGTTCGACGAGGAGGACGAATGAGCTCGTAGCGAGGATGTACATGTCCTTCTCGTTACACACCGTAATTATTTCAATTTACAGGATATCAAAATCGAGCTCGTAACTGACGATAATGAAAATAATATGACAACGTTAATGAAAAACGATAAAAACAAACTGAAAGTATAAAATTAAAAATTATTAATTCTTTTTATAATGTGTAAAATTAACCTTTCTTATTTTATGAAAACATTAAAGATGATAAAATTCGAACGTTAAATTATAATAAATTATATTATAATAAAGAGATCGAATTGACCAGTTAATAAAATTAAAAAGTATATATTTTATCTTTCTTTAATTCAATTGACTGTGTGATATACTCTAATTATGTGTGTAAATATTTATTTTTGAATGAGAGTGATATACATAAGACAATATTACCTATATAAGAGAGTTAAAAGTAAAAGCTGCTTTTTTCCTTTTTTCGACGAAAAATGTCGATCGAAGGGTAATTAATTGTTAACTAACAAATATATCCTTATTCATCGCGAATCACTTCTTCATTTATTAATATATTCCATGAGTTAAATTAATTATACTTCATTGAGAAAAATGATCTGATTGGATTAAATAGTAATTCTGGTCGAAAATAGACGAATCGAATCAGTAATCATTTTCTAATCAAATCTGCTAGAATTCTAGTTGAGATAGCTGGAATTCTGATTGATATAATTATTCTGGTAAAAATGAGAATTTTGATAGATTTTATCAGAAATATTGTATTAATCAGAATTCCGGTTATCTCAACTAGAATTCTATAATAAATTTAAATCAGAAAATTCTGATTCATCCATTTTCAATCAGAAATTTTTTTTAGTATTGTTTTGTATAGCCTACCTTGCTTAAAATTATTTCAGACGGCAAATGTGAGCGATTATTCAATAAAGAAAGTCAGTTACAAAGAAGAAGCCTATCGTTTTTGTTTCTGTTTGGATCTTCTTTTTCTTAGGAACGTCGAATACACTTGAAAGAAACTCGAAGGAAAAAACCGCTCTTCACATTTTCGATAATAATCGATTACATTACGATAGTTTCTTATTGAACGTTTCATTTATAATGTTAGGTGTATTTTATTATTTTATTTTATATTTTTTTCTCTCTAAAAAATTAATCATGATATTTGTTTTTGTTAGTTTAGAAGGAGGAAAGCTATTTTTTTATGTAAATAATTCTTTTGTTTGACTTTGGACAAATTGTAACAAAGGTTAGACTGATGCTGTAATCTTTTTGCACAAACGTGAAATTTTTTGTTTGTATTTTTTATTTACTTAGCAACGCGTAGGTTCCCTACAAGTACTATGACGCGTTAACTGAGTGTAGCCGTTTAATAAATTAAACATCATGCAATCGTGTTGCAATTCTTTCATTCCTAGAAAAAGAGAAAATTATTCGTTTGCATTTTCTGTTTTCGCGTTTTCGAGTTTTCTTCTTCGTTGCCGACATGTTTACAATGTAGTCAAACAACAAGATATTCTATGGGTACAACTGCGTCTCATAGGTATTGTATATGTAGGAGTATCATAAAAGTGCTGATATATCTCTCTATATTTTTGAAGTAAAAATTTCTGAAAGCTTGATTTTTACATTTCTTTCTGTTTTATAAAATTTTTTTTATGCGTTGTATCTACGGAAATATACTTAATCATGATTTTGTTTTCTTTTTCCCATTCCAAATATCTTGTATTTTGTATTGCATATTTGATGAAACTTTAACGAAAGTATGTACTAAAATCGTCATGCTATTCCTTTGTCACACTTTTGCGACCCACCTTTCAACATCAATCTCTGAACGACAATTTTTTTGCTCTTCAAAGGCTTCTGGTCCTCTTAATTTTGCTCTGTGAAATAATCTCGTTACTTTGCCTCTAACGACAGAAGGGTTAAAGGCGTAGAAGCGTCATGGCGAACGTATAAAAAACTAATGCTTTTCTGTACTCACGCGGATGTGTGGTATAAATTTATCCAAAGTGCCTTAGCGACGACGACTTATCTTTAATCCCCACTCACGTGCCTGTCAGCAGTTTGATTGGACGAGGATAAACGAAGAATAAAGAGGAGGTGGAATGGTGCAGGAGAATGGCAGTAGGCGATGGAGAAGAGTTCGACGTTCCATATTCCGCCTAATCTCTGTCAATCGATCGTCTTTCTGCTTTCTGTTGTCTTTTTAATCTTCTTTTAAAGATTGTCTTTTTAACCTTTTATAATTAACTCTTGTCTGAAAATTGTTCCGTGGGAATATTATCGTGGATGACTTTTTAAATAAAGAGTCACACTTTCACATTTCATTTTTTTACACCTTTAATTAATGTTAATTAAAATATTCCTTCATGACATAGTTTATTTTTATTTATTATATTGTTTAAAACAATTCGAAGAGAGTTATTGTAAAAATGAAAATTAATTATAATAAGTAAATTTATGTTGAAGAATATTCTCATTAAATATTATTGCACATTAAATAAAAATACGGTTTTTTGAAAATTACTTTTAAAAGATGAAAAAAAAGTATACATTCATATTTCATAAATGTAGCCTTTGATATATTTATTATTCTTTTCTATTTGAGATAATAAATCCACTTAAATCTATTTTTAATCGGCGGTTTTATTGAAGAATCGAAGGTCCGTTCGCTTTAATTACGAGCGCGGTGCAGCTCGTTGCGTTTATTGTCTCGTCGAGATACGATCTAAATGGGAAGAAGGATGAAAGTGGGATGCGGACGAGGAAGATTCAGAATGAACAATGCAGTCGCGGCGGCATGAGGCGGCCCTTAACCCTTCCGTGCCTAATGGCTTAGATATCAGGTCATCCCCTTCCCATCACAAATCGTATTCCTTTCCTAATGAATGGTGTACTTAGAATTGCGCACTGCATTTTCGAAATTTGCCATAATGGTGAAAAATCAAAATTTTAATTAAATGAAAACTAATATAGATCATATGAAAATTGCATCATGGTATATAAAGATAAATCTTCTTTGTTAATTTTCTTTATTATAACTTTGAGATTTATTGTGAAACATTTTATACAATAACTGTAACAATGAATTATAATCAATTATAATAAGTATAACTATATAACGATATAATGATAGTAATCATTGTTATTGTTATTATTGGTAATTGTTACTAATTGCATTAATTGATAGATGTGTAAGTGAATGGTGAAAGATTATAGGTAACCTTATCATGATTGATATCATTAATAATATGAAAATGTCATTTATTAATTACTCAGTACATGTAAGTGGAGTACTATATTAATTCCACGCATTAATTGCCATGAACATTATTATTCTCTTTGTAACGCTGAGGTAATGGCGTAATAACGCGATATTCTTCGCGAATGTGGTAATTCTAAATAATCGATCGGCACATTCCCCGTGCACAATTCTCTCGGGAGTCTCTGTCTCTTCCTCCTTTTCGCTTGGACAGACGAGAACAAAGTAGTATCAATGGACAATAAACAATGCAGTAATCGTTGAATAGCATCATCTCGCTAACGCTTAAAGCTGACGATATTTATGATGATATTTTATCTATTGATTACAAAATTCTATGTAAATAATAATAAGTTTGTGAAAATGTAAAAGTGAAGTATTGTATTTTCGAAAATCGTGTCGGTAATAATACTTTGTTTCATATTTCATTTTTGTATATTACAGAGTTTTTGCAATTCCTAATATTTCAATTTATCGATTTTTTATAATTTTGATATTTGATATATTATGGTTATCCTATATATTAAGTAATAAATATTCACAATCGTATATTATTCGATGCTGATATCGGTATTCTTCTCCTTTTATTTTTATTTTTCATAAAATTTCTGTAAACTCAGCATTGCTCCGGCTGTGACAGATAACAAAAACGAGAATCGTCTAACCTTCCCCTTTTTTCCTTTCATTTCGTCCTCAATCTTCAGTTACTGCTCTGATTTTACCTTCGTATACGAAAAAGTGCAGGAACCGGTAATTAAGATAATTGGGGTAATAATTCCTAGCCAAGAGAGCGACGTCACGCGATACCGATGTTGATAATCATATTATATACAGGGTGCGCTAGATTTATTGTACTTCATTTCACTTTATTTGCAGATGCCTTGGAATAATAATGCAAATGCCGCTAAATAACTTTTAGATGCTTCATTTACTTAATAGTCAGTATAGTTCCATAATAAATAACCTAATTATGAAATCTCTCTCGATTTTAAATTGATTTTATTTTAATAGAATTTTCATGTCAAATTTAATTGGAAAAGATATTGATGTCAGGTGAATCGATTTTAAATATCGATCAAAGAATTTAACATTCTTCTTTTTACGTTAGAGCTCTCTTGCATTATATTTAATTATCGCGATTTGATTTTCTACTTCGAAATAATGTTTCCTGAGAAAATAGGTCAACCTGATTTTAACAGTGCACTCGATCTTTTGTTTCTTCAGTAGATTTTATCCTTGTCGCAATTTTATAGAAATATTTTTGAGTATTTCTTGCTAGATCTTTCTCGTATACATACATTTTAGCGCTGTCGGAAATTTTCTTTTTCAGCTAGAGTGCGTATTATCTTTCAGTTAAACTTTTGACATTTGCGTATGATGTATTTGCGAATGACATATCAACGCAAGACTTTAGTTTTTTTTAGAAAGGGCAAAAATTGCGCAATGCATATGTCATATTTTACTGTACGCATGACGACGCTCTATGAATTTTGCGTGCACACGCCGCCACAGTCATCTCTCCCGAAATAAATTGGATTTCGGTACTCTTGAGAGACAAGTGCTATTTCCGGGTCCGTCGGAATGCACGTGGGAGAAGTCCATCCTCGCGCCGCCCAGAATGACCTTATGAGGGTGTATTATGGAGGAGTTGCTACCGCATGAGGGCTTGAAATCCGGGCAAACAGCCATAGCAATCGATACTCCCGTGCATATCGAGCGCTATGCTCGACGACGAATTAATAAATTTGTGTCGCTTAATTTATACCTCGCGGTTTATTCCCGCATTTGATAATGCGATAACGAAAATATATATGACTATTAGATATCTATCGCGGTATCTGAAGAATCCATTTTTCAAAACAATAATTTTACAAATAATTGAAGAAAACCATCACAAAGATAACTTTCTGAAAATTGCAGATATTTTTGTAAAAATTTATGGCAATTATAAATATTCGGAATAATTCGGAATAAATAAGTATTTATGGATAGAGAGAACTCCGTCGAGATGTAATGGCTGTTAATTAGATATATCTGTAGATATTCTCGTCACAGATATTCACGGTATCTGCAGATAATCCAAAGGAATTTCTGGAGGCATAAGTAATGAAGATGATTAGTTTAATCACTAATTAATTGGAGACTTTCTCTCAATATTTTACAATATTTATATGAATTCTGTTTTTTAAGAATGATAATTAATTACGTTTAATCGCAATTATTGCTTAATCCTAATTTAAAATTATTTTTCCTCGATTTTACCTAAAATTATCTCGCACGAGACATTGTCGCATGCCATTAAAAAGTATCGTATCGTTTAAATGAAAGGAGCAACACAATTGTACAAAAGGGGGATTAACATGCAGAACATTCTCGTGAGCAGGCAGAACTTCGTTATCGATACTCGCGTTCAACAATATTCGCGTCGGTATTCACCCTTGACGCGCGACACCGGGGTTGATAGAAGCTAGCGAGTGACAGCTGTTCGTAAAAGAGACCAAGTGCATTTTACGGCGAGTTGTAGCTGAGTTAAAGACTACGTTGATATCAACGGTGTGAGCATAAAAAGTGATTAAAATTAATGTTAATGCATTCATTGAGTGATAATCAAATTTAGCAAAGTTTAGCAAATTATTTTAGCGAAAAATTGCTACTTCAAATCTCTTTTTCTTTTACTCAGGACTATCGTTTTTCGACATTAATTATAAATGAATGCAATGACACTAACATTTAGATTTTAAAAATAAAGAGGCAATAATTTTTTATTTCTTAACATGAAACTGATAAAAAGTGCAATTATTAATAAATATATTATAAATAATGTGTGTTAATATTGCATGTTAATATTTGTGTAATAATTTCTGGAACTTTATTACTTAATTATAACGATTTAAAGAAATACAATTATTATACGAATGCGTAAGAATATCAGTTTTTTAAAATATGCATTATCAGTTAATATCATTTCTGTCAGACCTTTACATTTTACTCGAGTCTGCCTGGATCAACAAAACGCAATGATATCCTTGCGTGATCCGAAATGTCACCCAGAGGAAGTTCATCCCCCACGCAAACGATACTGTTGCATGAGGGTTTGTAGATAATAGAAGAGTAGTAGCCTCCTGATAGAGCAACAGAAAGAAAGAGAAAAAATGAGACAGATAAAGAGAACATAAGGGGGGCTTTCAAGTTGGGATGAGAATGACGGGAGAGTCAAAGGGAAAAAGAGGGGAGAGAAAGCAATGGATGAAATCTGGGTCGCCCTGCGCTGCGTACAACTTGAAAACTCGGTCAAGTTTTCTGCACCTGCAGGTCGAATGCCGAGGCATTCGTGATAATCGTCATTGTCGTGATCGTTGCTTTTCGATTCCCAATTTTTGCCCTTTTGTTCTTTTCCGGTTGTCATTTTTGCCTTTGCGTTTGTCCGGTCGGAAATCGCTTCGAAAAAAGACATTAAAAATTGTTTTAGAACGAAAGGTTTCACAAATTCTCAAAGGACACTACATCTGAGGAGAAAGAATCGCTTGGAAATTTTTCTTATTTTATGATATATAATAAATTTATAATAAATTTGTATAAAAGTATGTAATGTGAATCTTTTGTTACTTCGTTACGCTTTTGATAGTTTAAAAGGAGGAAAGATATCTAGAATTTTACATTGCATCACAAATTTAATTGTGTATAGAATTATTATAATAATTTATTTTTAAAAGTGAAATGTGTGTTCCTTTAAGATGAAGTAATGTTGTTTTTTTTTTTATTAAAGATTATTACAATCAGTCGTAAGTTGAAAATTACATAGACAACTGTCTGAACTGCGAGCCTGTATAAAAAGAAAGAATCTTTCGCTTCGATTCGAAGTTTCAAATCGAGTTTGTATTGAAATCTCATTATATCAAATCGCAAGTATATATCGCAGTGAACAATAATCCTGGATGCAATCTTATTATAGTGAAGTTACTTTATATGTCCGTAAGAGTTTTTTGTTCTACATTTATAGTGTATATGATGCTCGTTAAAATTTTATATTGAATTTTATTTTAGTATTTATTAAATTATATCAAATATAATATCACAGAAATATTTCTTATACTCAGAAGGTACGAATCATATGTTACATAATATAGAATGACAATTGGAAAAAATTAAATAACTATTATTTTATAATGGGCAGAACGAAATAAATTAAATATTATCTTATAGAAAAAAAATTCATTATTTTTATTGATACATAGTGCAAAAAGAATGCATATTTATGAATATATCACCTAATAAAATTTATTATTTTATAAGGGAAAACTCAAATTTCTATTTCAATAATTTCAGCAACTTTCTGATTATATATAACAAGTCTATTATTTATATTATATATTTTATAGGTATTTATATAGTTCGTTGTAACAAGATTCCAATTAACCAATATTATAATGGAATTTTGTTGTTTCTCCAATGCGCGGGATTCATGTCAAAGTCTTTTTCTATGTATTCGTGCACGTCACGTGCTTGACAGGGTGGTAACGACGGCGGTTAATAATATCAGATTAAAAATAGTGTTCGGATATTAATAAGGAGGGCTTTTTTCACGGTATAGTGGGAAAACAGATCGATAAGCACGAATATGCGAGTGTGGCGGCTTCTTATTTTCTCTTTTTTTTCAGAGATATCAATCGGACTGATAGCATCGATCGTCGTCAACTGGTTGACGTCATGTTTCGCGACGTGAAAACATATACAGTTTCCCGCGGATTCCTGTCTTTGATAACTATGGATAAACGCATGTTCTGAGAAAAATTCGCTAAATCGTTTTCAGAGATGCATGATTCAATATGAATTCAATTGGATTTAAACAAAGAAACTGATGTAAACATTAGATTGGAAAAAACATTATGGTTATAAATCTTTAAAAAAAAATTTGTGATAAGAAAATGAGTTTTCTTATCACAAAATAAGTTGTAGATGATATA
>Ga0157364_1006610_pt1 | contig 11932 bp, 9 predicted proteins | sample AttsexASBM2_FD_111476 | JGI IMG/M metagenome (GOLD analysis project Ga0157364, IMG submission 111476) | Fungus gardens microbial communities from leaf cutter ant in Ribeirão Preto, State of São Paulo, Brazil - Atta sexdens ASBM2 | ecosystem: Host-associated > Fungi > Mycelium > Unclassified ...
CTTCTTTTTATTAAAGAATAAAAAAAAACCAAAAGTAGTACTAGAAGTATTATTGTAAGAAAATTCTGCAAGAAACAGGAGTTCAGACTAGTTATCTTGCTAGTAGTTATAGTATATCAGAGTTGTAAATAATAGACTTGGCTTTATTTTCTTTTCTTTCTCTTTGATTTTTATTTATTTTTTTATTTTAGACTTAGATAATGAAGTATGATATGCCATTATATATGATAGTCACATATGTTACAAGATATAATGAAGGTATAATAACTGTTATATAATCACATAATATAAAGAGAGTTATAGAAGGCTCTAGAATAGGTAATATTATATAGGATGACTACAATATGTTGGTCTTATGGAAAGCATATAAACTTAAGAGTAAGTTGGCTATAATATATATACAGACTATAATTTATAGTATATAAAGTAATCTAGCTTGTAATAGGAACTCTATTGAGCTCTCTTGTATTACTCAATATAACTTTGAGACTTAAGTTATAACATACTATATATGAAGTTCTTTCTCTAGAGTTTGGTTTGTATATCTAGTTTATCTATTATCTTTAGAATATTAATCTAAAGTAAAGTAAAAATACATGCCTAGGCTGTGCTTAGAGAATGGAAAAGTTTAGGATAAACTGTTAGAGTTGAAGATGATAGACTCTATTTTATTTTATTTTTCTTTCTTATTTTTATTTTATTTTTATTTTTACTTTCTATTTTGAACTTAGGATTAGAGGTTAGTGTGATATTACATATAACTGTTACAAACTGTCACATTTTTGTCACAATCACAAGTCACACAATTACATATCACAATAAAACATTATAGAAGATCTTGAAAGGAAATAACACCATACAACATATTTTATATATGTTGATCTTAAAAATAACACATAGTCTTTTAGAGTAGGCTAATAAGAGTGTAAAATAGAGCAGTAGTCTAGCATATATAAAGTAGACAGTTTTGTACTAGAAACTTCATTAAGTTCTCTTGTATTCAGATAAATACAAGATACTTTTTCTTAATCCATTCTAAGATCTTGAGTTTGTAATATCAGAACTCAATACTTATTTCTTGAAACAGCCGAACTCAGAGCCTTTTCTCTCTTACTCTCTGTTCATCCTTGACTAAGAGTAACACTATCCAAAGTTAAAAAAACAAGACTGGACTCTGGGCCCAAAAGATTGGTAACAGCTACTAAAAGATTGCCATTGTCATATGCCAGGTCCACCCATTCAGAAGATACATCCCCACAGTAATACTGTCCCCTCAACTTCCATGAAACAAGCCCATCTTTTATGACAGCCATTCTTTTTGCAACATGTTTCCACAATGGTAATACAATCATCCAGATATCCAGTCTTCTATGATAGAGATACTTCTATTGAACTTAGTCTTCTATGATAGGATTCTACTATCTTACTCCTGTCAGTGTTTTACCACTGAAACCTCTACTTGAGGCAATAGAGGCTACACACTAAAACTCTAAGCATTTCCTATATCTCCTACTCATATATAAGACTAGTAGTTATACTGTAATTTGCTAGTCTGATAATCAACAAAAATAATTCTTATTGAACTTGATCTCCAATATTCAATAGTAACATACCAAATCAGTACTTAATCCTATCTCAGACTTTATCCATTTATCTGAAGTTACAACTATGTAGCAAACAGATAGTATACCACATAAGCTGAAGCCAGTATCATTCTACAAGTTCACATCACTGAGTACAGAGTTTACATACTCCATGTATTACCAAGCCAACTCCATAGACTTTTGTCTCCTGGTGTGAACTATGCCTGATAGCCATAGATGGTTGAAACTAAGCACAGGCCTCTTTTTAAACATACTCATTGTTTGATTGTGTAGTGTTTAGTAATATACTTATATTTTTTGTATAGAAGCTTCATGCTGCAGTGTCCACTTGTAACCTGTACATGCAGAAGAATAGCAGAAGTCTTTAAGACCCTGTCTAGTGTAAAACATCTTCTTCAAGATAAATCATATATAATTCTTTAGGTCAGTAGTTGGTAGCATAGATAGTCAGTAAATAGTGTGAGATAGACAAGAAGAGTGCTACTAGTATCTATAGAGATAGCATCAAGTTCAGAGTATGATTCTGAAAGTGAGGCCAATACCAGCTTCTCTCTCTTACTATTATATATATCTTTTTCTCCTATACCACCACTACTCTCATCATCACCAACATTTATCAATTATCCATCTCTTTATTATAATATGAGTCAATATAACTTACAACAAATAATCTGACAACAATAGAAATAGCTTACTGTCAAGATTACAAGAAGTAGACTTAGTTTTTTCTTATTTTCCTTTTCATTTTCTATTTTTATTTTTCTTTATTCTATTTTTAGAACTAGGGTTAGGATTAAGAAAGAGATAGAAGATTCTGAAAAGATGACATCATACAATATAGACAACATATGTTGATCTTAAAGCATATACATAGCTGTTTAGGGTAGGGTAAAAATAGCTAGCACAGACCATGAGTCCTAGATATATAAGGTAGACAATCTTGTACAGAGTTCTCTATTGAGTTCTCTTGTGTTAACCCTAATACAAGGTTTACTTTCTTAGCCAACTCTAAGGCTTTGGATTTGTAGCACTTATAGCAATACAAGGCAGCAAAGGTATCCTTTCAACCCAATACAGGATCAAATATAAAAGTGTCTAAGCCACAAATATTCAATATAGAGGCAACAAAGATGTTCAGGTTTCTAATAGCATACAAGTTATTCATTAGAATGAGAATAAGAGAGGTATTAAAGTTATGAACATTAGACTCTATCTATTTTCTTTTTCTTTTTCACTTTATATTTTCCTCTTCTTTTTCTTTAATTTTATTTAGGATTAAGGTTCATCATTACAGTCACATGATACAGTCACAGTCACAAGTCTCATAATCATGTGTTATAGGAAACATTATAGAAGGATCTGAAATAAAATGATATTATACAATGTATTAAATACATGTTGATCTTAAAGATATATGGTTATTTACGGTAGGCTAATTACAGTAGTAGCACAAACCATCAGTCTAGGTGTATAAGGTAGACAATCTTGTAAAAAAGCTTTCTATTGAGTTCTCTTGTGTTAACCCTAATATAAGGTTATATTTGTCAATCTACTCTAAGGTCTTTAAATTGTAACAAGAGATGACATTAAAGAAGTAGATTCAGTAGATTTTGTTATATTTTGATTCCTCTGCCTCCAAATCTTCTAGTATATTTTCTTTTCAAATATTAGCTGATCCCTTTTGTATATATGCAATAGTAGGAGAATTCTTAGCAGATCTGAAAAAAAAGTTTAGAGGAGGAGATAACTAGACAACAAAGATAGCAGAATTAAAGAGAATTGAATAGGAAAGTAAGACAATAGAGGAGTTTGTACAGAAGTTTGTACAGGAGTTTAGAAGAGCAGCTAGAAAAAGTAATTATGAAGAGAAACTATTGGTGGAGTATTTTAAAAGAGAAATAAATAGGGTCATAAGAAGGAAACTTATAAAGACAGAAAGACCTTCCAGGAGTATAGAGCAATGGTATGAGAGAGCAGTAAATTTAGACAGACATTGGAGAAAAAGTAGAAAGAAAGAGAAGAGGTTGAGGAAAAGAAGAGAGATGTGAGCTCTAGCTCAAAATATAAATATACCAGCAACTACTGGTGGGGTACAAGGGTAATGATTACCTTAGCTCCAAGTGTAGTCCAAGAGGTAGAAAATCCAACAGTAGATACTGGCAGAACCTGCTCCAATGGGAGAAGTGAAGAGAATAAACATAGTCATAGTAAACCTGAATCAGTGGGCAGGGTTTGTGCCTCAGTGCAACCTATATGCTATAGATATAAATCATGAAAGAAACTGCTACAACTGTAGAGGTTTTGTGTTATGACCTTTAGCTTGGCTCAGATTGCAACTTAGGCAAAGACTTGAGTAGAATAGGGAATATGATTAATTGGTAAAGTATAAGAATACAAAAGAGTATCTATAGTTATATATACCTAAAGACCATGAGGAATATATATGTTGAAAGTGAGTAAATAAGTCATGAAACATGAGGAGGTCTTTTCTACTACATGAGATGCTGACTGATCATATATAAGAAAGAAGCAAGGCATAGCATAAATGAGTCAGAGTATTAGGAACAGACTAGCCACTGAACTAGTTATGCTAAAAGTGTGCAATGTTAAGCTTAGCTTTGACATCTGGCTGGTACTATATATGTACTTCATACTGTACTCCTAACACAGAGTTATAAAACAATCCCAACACATGTTGTTTATATAATAACCATCTGTAAACCATGAGGCATCTGTAAAACATAAGGCATTGATCATAACAAGAATGAAGATTTGCAAATGGAAAAAAAGACATTATGAGTGAACAACAGACCTAAATATAAAAGGAAATGTTATGAAAAGAAGTGAAAGCTAGAAATTTATGGGAAAAACTGATAAAAAGGCTATCTCATAACTGGAGGTTTTACATTTAGGATAGAATAGGAGTTGACTTAGGATCACACAGATAGAGTTTAGAAAAAAAAGTTTTGTATTGGAAAAGACTCAGTCACATCATAAATAAGCAAAAATTAGACTTAGTATTCACTGCTTGTACTAGAGATGGGTTTAGTTTCACATATGAACAGAATTTAAATCACACAATGGAAACAGAGACACAATAATAGCAATAATAATTTATATCAGATACATTGCAGAACAAAAATACTAGAAAGAATAAGCTTCCCTTCTACCTCTACTTGGATGATTTAGCTAACTTCTTAATACAAGAGAAGCTGCTGGCTGGGAAAAGAGGAGAAAAATGATGGCACTAACCCAAGGTCTCAGAACAAGTGCTATCATAGCTTACAAAGATATTGATAGTATTGAAAGAAGAAACAAGATAGGTATGAAGCTTAAAGAGATTTTGTATAGCTTTTTAAGAGAAAATACTATTGAGATCAAATATAGTAGTTCAAACAGTGGTAAAGGCCTTGTCTTGAGTAGCTTAGTTAAGCACCAGCTTACTGTTGACCCAGAAAGAGAGGTTTTAAGAGCAATATTCCTTAGCAAAGTTTGCTATCAAAGCATGATAGTAGAATGTAGAGGTTCTGAGAGAAGAATAAGTAGTTCTTGATACACTTACTTGCTACTGCATCAAACTGCAAGCAAGATGAGATGTCTAAGAAAGAGTAGAAAAAATCAGTAGAAAAAATAAAAATAACAAAAGGAAGTTACTTACAAGTATAACTGGCAAATGAAGGCATATAAAAGAAACTAGCAGAAAAGAAGACAGCTTGGTAGTAGAAGCCTTTGTCAGAAATCTGGAGAAGAACTTGTCAGTAGCATATAACAGAGTAAAGATCTAACAAATCTCAGTGAGAATACTGGCCATTAGATCATCTCATTTCTCCAAAAGAGAACATTGTATCAACTCTTTCATCTAATGCTGTAGAGCAGCCAAATATTAAGTAAAGTAAGTATTACAAAATAAAATACTCACTTATTTGTAATATCTGGACCTTAGGTACACTCTTAGAGGTTTAGGAGTAATTCAGAAGTTCAATAATGAAAAGATGAATATTATTGATGAATATTAATGTTGTTAAGTCTAAGGTCTAATCCTCAGATATAGAAGTATTTATACAAAATAGTAATAGTCTATACACAAGTTATTTCCATCACATGATTAAAACTCATATCTAATAGAGCTGTTATCTGTCATAGCAGATATCAGGCTAATTTTGGAATATAACTAATTATATCACTATATTAATATGCTTGTATCTCTATAAATACTGATTTACATATAATATATCATATATTATTAGAAACTTTTTGATAAGCACCTTCCAATACAACTTTGATTGTGGAAATCTATTCAGTTGTTCCTAAGATAATAGCCAATGAAACTTGTAATTACTAATGGTCTAATATTTCAGTTATCTGTTGTTACTTTTGTATATCCCACATATATGCAAATAGCCCTCATTTAGGGCTTTCTAGTACAACTTGACTTGTGAGAATTAGTCTACTAGTTGTAAAAATACAAGCTAAATGAAGTTTGTGATAGTGAAAATGTTCTATAGGTTTTATAGGAGAAGAAATCAAAGTAAAGAACCTAAGAAGATATTAGAGAGAAAAAAGACAGACTTTATAGAAGAAATCTAGGCTAGAAGCCATAAATACTTTAGTCAAAGAAATAAAGAAAATCTAGATTAATAGGAACAGAGGCTATTAGAATAATATAGAAAGTTGCTCAAGTTAGCTATCTTAATACAGCAGAAAAAATGTTTTTGACAGAAAAATTGTTTAGTCTTAATCATGAAAGTATAGATAGTAATCAAACTTCTTTGATAGAAGAATCTGAAACAAATCAATAGGATAGCATGGCCTGAGATAAAACATATAGTGCTCATGAATATGAATATGGTGTTTATGAATGCCTTAGCAGTCTCAGAGAAGACTGAGGGTAATCATTCATAGTAAGAGAGAGATATTATGCTGGAAAACACTTTTTTGTGAAAATATATACTCTTATTGAGTTTTCAAGCACTCAAGATCTATTCAAAGGCTTTAGCAAGAAAACTTAATACTCCTAGATATTATCTCAGGCTCTCTTGAGTAGATTTCTACTTGAGAGATGATGTAATAGCCATTAATCAAACTAGATCTCAAGAAGACAAGGTCTTGAGGAATATAAGATACTATAGTACTTGTAAAAGACTAGCTACAAAGAATGGGCACTTGCAAGTACAATCAGTATCACCACAAACATTTGAATAATAATATAAGGTAGAAATACTACTAATCAGAAGCTAGAGAAGTCAAGAATAAGCTTATAAGTAGAGATGGCCAGTGGAAACAACTAAAGAGAAAGTGAACCTGTACTTGCAAACAGAAAAAGACTATTGGGCTAGTATCAGGTAGAGAATGAAGAGAAGGCCATGTGCTTCTGAGACCTCAGAAAACCTTTACAGCTGTTTAGGTTACATTCTATGGTTTTACTTTTAGACTAATATATAAGCTATGAAAAGAGGAGAAAAAAAAACTCCTACCTGACTTCTTCTACTTGTAAGCATTTGAATTGCTATTTTCTTGATTAAGTATCATTAGTACCTTTTATCACTTTCAAACAAGTTTCAGACTGTTCTAATAGCCTGGGAAAGACTGGTAAAATGAGTATTAGTTGGTATCTTCAGTTATAATATTTAACTTAAGAGATATCTTTAGGGTACATCACCTGGAATAGATAGTATTATTAGAGGCTTTTAAGAAGCTTTACAATCTATTCATTAGATTTTCCAAGAGAGCTTGTTGCACAGTGTAAGGTTTATTATTTAGGAATGTGTTAGCTAGAGAAAGTATTTGCAAGCAAATGTTATTCATATATTTCTTTTTCTAACTATATTCTTTTATATTTACAAGAGCTCTTTCAGAAGTTTTGTATTTTCTATTCTTCTTTTATACTATTGTTTCTATCTCTTCTCTTGATTTCTAATACTGATATTGTCCTCTTTGAATTCTTTAGTACATAGTTAAGAGCTAGTGTTGCATGATTCTTGTTATACTCTAGTATAACTTCTTTTCTGCTTGACCTTTGTTAGCAGTATTATATATTGAGGTTCACAGATCTCTGAGCTATGTTACAAGATTAGTAAGGATGTTGTTGGTATTGTGTTTTGAGGCATGCTAGCACTAAGCTGCCTCTTATATATGATGCTAGAGAAATTCTAGAGCCTCATCAGTATTAACAGGGATCATAGAATAATTGCTAGGAGTGTTATAATCTATGCCTTATAGACTCAGCATGAACTAGAGTAAAGAGTAATGGCAATATGATTGGCTATGCCAAAGTAATCTCAGTCAGTGCCTCATATAGTAAGTGCTCTATCCTTGCTCTCTCTTCATTGTTCTATAACTTGGTTACCTTGTATATTGTGGATCTTTTCCTCATTATACTTTTATATATATAGCATAGATATACTCTTGTATCTTTACACTTTACCAATTATATTCTTCCTAATTTCTATCTCAAGTCTTTGCCTAAGTTGCAACCTGAGCTTAGTCTAAGGTCATAACATTTGATAAAGCATCGATGAGCTCATCTTGCAAAAGAAGAAATACATAGTGGTTATTTCATGGATAATTAGGCAAAGTTACCACCAGAAGATAAACAAAACACATGTGGTATTAACCATGAAGAAGACAAGATAAGTTTATATAGAACAAATGATATAGAGGCACTATCAAAGAAACTAGGATCATTGAAAATCACAAACAAAGCCTTAAAAGAAACAAAGAAATGTCTGTGGCACCAGCACTAACAAATGAGAATGTACAGGTCATAGTACCTAAAAGTATTAGGTTTCAGATCCAGGATAGTTCAACAGAGACAGAACAAAATTTAAAGACTGATGGAGAGGAATATAATTATTCCTCAAAAGTAACAGAGTTATAGAGACCGATGATAGAATCACAGCAATCCTAGCATACTTCAGAGGAGGTGTAGTAGATATATACATACAAAGAAAGCTTGATAAGCTAGACAAAGAACTAGGAATCCAGGATTGGAACAAATTTGTTAAGGAAATCAAGACAACATTCATTGACAAGACAAAGACAGCAGATGCCAAGTGGAAGATAGAGTATTTCAAACAAGGAAAACAAAACACAGCAGACTTTATAATTGAATTCAAAGCCTTAGCTATGAAAGCAGATACAGACGACCTACACATAATATTTTTGCTGAAGAAGAATGTATGACAGGATATTATCAAGACTATATTGGAATACCTACCCATTGCAGCACCAGAAACATTTAAAGAATGAAAGGTGGCAATTACCTTAGTAGAACAAGGATATGAGTCCATAGAAGGACGACATGATTACAAAACAGAAACTGGAACAACATATGGAGGATGAGGACAACCTATGAATATAGGGAAGTCCAATAACAACTTCAAAGACGGGAAGCCAAAGTGCTTCAACTACAACAAATATGGCCATATAGCTAAAGAATGTTGGAAGAAGAAAGAGAAGGAAACAAGAAAATGCTTCAAATATGATAAAGAAGAGCACATTGCAAAGGACTGTAGAGAAAAGCAGTTAATAAAGAAATGAAATGTTCAGGAAGAATCAGATGATAAAGACAACAAAAAAAATGACAAGAAGAAAAGTTTTGGCAAAGATCTCAAGTAGGCACAGTATAAGAGATCTCTGTAAAATCTTAAAATAAATATATTATTCCTAACCAATAGAGTAATTCTGAGAAGGAATTAAATGTGCGAGCAAACATCAAGACAAAGAACAGGAAGAACCTCAAAGTCAAGGCATTAGTCAATTCAGAATGTACACACACAGAAATTAACAAACAGTTGGTCAAGAATAAGAGAATTCAGACAAAACTGATCAACTTCTCATTTGAAGTTTTTAATACAGACAGAACAAAGAATGAGAGGTGACCAGGGTGACATCTTTAGAAATCAAAATCAACAAATACAAAGAGCAGCTAGAAGCCACAGTAATGGATCTAAATAGTATGAACATGTTTTTGGAACATGATTGGCTAGTCAAGCACAATCAAGAGGTCAATTGGAAAAACAGAACAATATGGTTTACAAGATGTCCAGAATCTTGCAAGATGAAACATCAGGACATAGAGTTCAAAACCAAAAGGACATAGACCATAGAAAACAAAGAACAGGACAACAGAGAAATTGGAAAGAAATCCAATGAAACAAACTCAGAGGATTTATCAGATTATATTCAACTATTCACCCATTTGTTCAACAAAAATAAATTCAAGAAATTGCCAGAATGATGGGAATAGAATCATGAAATAAACCTTACAAAGAAAGTATTCAGGGAACTAAATACAAAGGCCTATACAATGACATTGAAAGAAGAAGCTTTCAATCAGTGGTTGGATGAACAACTAAAGCTGGATTGATAGTGGAATCAAAATTGAGATATGTGGCCCCATATTTCTATATTCCAAAGAAAGGTAGTTCACTACAGCTGGTTCAAGATTACAAGAAGCTCAATCAGGTCACCATCAAGGACAAGATGCCACTCCCATTAATAGGAGAAGTTATCAACAAACTGAAGAAAGCAAAGTACTTCAATAAACTCAATCTTATTTGGGGATACAACAATATACAGATAAAAGAAGGTGACAAATAGAAAGTGGCTTTCTTGATGAACAAGAAATTATTCAAAACATAGGTCATGCATTTTGAACTGTGCAACTCACCAGGAATATTCCAAAGGATGATGAATAGTATATTCTGGAAGCTGTTATATGAAGGAGTATTGGCAAATTATATGAACAATTTTGTAATACCAGCCAAGACAATGAAGGAATTAGAAGAAAGAACAATTTGATTTTTGAAGATCACAGAGAAGCACAACTTATGTTTCAAAAGATCCAAGTGTGACTTCAATATGGAGGAAATCTCAATACTTGAAGTAGTTGGAAAGAGATAAGTTCAAATGGAACAAGACAAGATAAAAGTGGCCAAGAAATAGAAGATGCCAAAGAAGTAGAAAGCTTCCTGGGATTTGCAAATTTCTACAGAAGATTTATCCAGAACTTCAGTCATATGGAAAAACCATTGAATAAGTTGAAAAGAAAGAAGAAATGGGCATGGACAGAGAAACACCAATGAGCATTTGAGAAATTAAAGGAAAAGATAACAAGTTAACCCATACTCTTCCTTCCAAAAAAGAAAGGTAAATTCAGGATAGAAATGGATACCTCAGAACATGCTACAAGAGGAGTACTATTACAAGAACAAAAGTGGAAACCAATAGCATTCTTATCCAGGACAATGCAACCAGTGGAAAGAAATTATGAGATATATGACAAAGAACTACTGGCCATTGTGAAAGCTCTAACCAAGTGGAGACAATACTTATTAGATGCTATAGAAAAGTTTGAAGTCTGAATAGACCACAAAAATTGCAAGTATTTCAGGAAACCTCAAAAGTTGAATGGATAATAAGCTAGATAATACCTGAAGTTACAAGACTATAACTTCATGCTGCAACATATACTAGGGAAAATAAATACAAAGGCAGATATTCTATCAAGGAAGGATCAAGTAAATATGCAAGATAACAACAAAGACATACAGCTTCTCAAAGAGGAACTATGGAACAGAAGAACTACAGCAGAAATTATGATATTAAAAAGAAACAGCATAATAAAGAAGACAGATTTACTGAAGAAAATTCAATGAAACAGAACAAGAGAGCAGAAAGTGATACAAGAGCTGAAGAAAGAAGATGAACAAGCTTAGGAAGACAATGGAATAGTTTATGTAGATGGATGAATCTATATTCCCAATAACAGGAAAATTCGGGAACAAGTGCTATATAAAAACCACAATCCTGTGGACATTGGCCATCCAGAACAAACAAGAATATTGGAACTAATCAAACAGAACTACTGGTGGCCAGAGATCAAAGAAGATGTAAAGAAATACATTTAAGAATGCTTTAAATACCAACAAAACAAATTACAACATCAGAAGAAAGTGGGAGAATTACACCCATTAAAAATATCACAAGGACCTTGGCAGGAAATCAGTATAGATATTATTGGTCCACTACCAAAGTCAAATAGAAAAGATGCCATTATGGTTATTGTGGACAGATTCACCAAGATGATCAGGCTAAAAGCAACAACAATAAACGTTTCCTCAGAAGAAATTGCAAAAATCTATTGGAACGATGTCACAAACTTCATTCAGCTTGTATCTCTACAACCAGTAGACCAATTTTCACAAACTAAGTTGCACTGGAATGCCCCAAATGAGGGCTATCCACATATGTGTGGGATGCACAAAAGTGACAACAAATGACTGAGATATCAGGCCATCAGTAGCTGTAAAAGCTTTGTCTGCTAA
>Ga0157364_1006611_pt1 | contig 11931 bp, 2 predicted proteins | sample AttsexASBM2_FD_111476 | JGI IMG/M metagenome (GOLD analysis project Ga0157364, IMG submission 111476) | Fungus gardens microbial communities from leaf cutter ant in Ribeirão Preto, State of São Paulo, Brazil - Atta sexdens ASBM2 | ecosystem: Host-associated > Fungi > Mycelium > Unclassified ...
CTTAATGTTCATCTTTGTTTTGTAGGGCTATAGTTACGACTAAACGATTTTTACGTAGTTAGAAATAAAGTAACGATAAAAGTAACTAGTGAAATCATTACCGTTACCCCAAAAATGTAATTGCCATGAAATGTTATTCAGAAGAAAATGTAACGTTGTTATCCATTCGTTATCAAAAAAATAACGCTTTACTTGTCAACCCTGTATAGAATTATATATAATTCTATATAATTTTATATAAAATATTTTTTTCCGGATTTTTAAAGATCTTTTAATACCAATGATCACGATTTAAATAACTACAAAACAGTTATCTCGATTTAGCGCAGATTCTGCCGAGTTTCTGATTTCGTCAGCAAGTTCTGCTTAATTTTTACTGCCAATCTGATGTTATTATACGAACAGATTTTATCGATAGAAAGGTAGCAAAATGCGACAATTGATGTCATTTCAATCTGCTATTCGAATCTACTACTAATCTGTACATTCTATAATATTAATATTTTGCTTATAGGAAATTGTTTATCGTGTGAGCTTATTATAGCATAAGAGAAGTTTTACGAATTTAAACAAGTAATTATCGACATTTTTTTGTAACTGTTAACACTTTCACTGCAAATTTTAGATTTATACTATGTTCCTTTCGTGGGAAGCAAAATGTATAAGACAAAAATATCGAACTTAATAGAATGTTCGCCAAAAGATATTAATGAAGCTAATAAAGAAACTCAATTGGCGGGTGCATTAGGAGGCCAAACACTTGCGATAACATCTAACAGATGTGGAATATTTTTCAGCGATATTACAAAAACATCTATTATGTGCGCGGATGCAACTAAGGAAATTAATTCCAAAAACAAGGTAAACTATTCGAATATAATTCGAATATAATAATAACTCTGAGCATTATATTTTTATTATCGTAAATAATATTTTTCTCAGGAGCTCGTTGCATATGATTCAAAAATGGAATTTGTAAGCGGGATGAAGATTAGACATGATGAATTATTGGTCTTATCAAATAGATATCAAATACACATCTATAAATTATTCTTTTATAACAATACATTTAATACCAACGAGGTAAACTTTCGTGTTTTCTCAATGCCCATTGCAGAGGTAGAAAAACATACAAAATGCTTTTCTTCTTGCAATTAATAAGGTATTTCCATATTTTTCATTTTTATTGTTGCATGTTATGACATATATATGGCTTCATTTGAAATACATTTTCTTTCATAATGAAAGAATAATTTTAAGTTACATGTGTATATCTTACAAGAAATAAATCTGTGAATTTATATGGACCATTTAAATAAATTACAAGTAAAAAAAAACTTCTGAATAATTTTGATTTAAAAATAAATAAGCTTTCTTAAGATTTTCATAAACATATAATATATAATATAATATATTATATTATATAATATATAATATATAATATGTAATATAATATGTAATATAATAATATGTAATATAATTGTTACATATAAATAAAATAATAATAATCAGAATTAAGGAAATATCGGATACACAGTTCCTGGAAAGAAAATTAAAAGACCCCGCACTAAATCATAGAACTTTTCGCCCTCGGCGAAATTGGCTGAAATTTTAATATGTTATAGAGTTCTTGACTCACTGATCAAAATCCATAGGCTCAAAGCTTGAAAATGATTAGTTATTTGTTTTTTTGTTATAGCCGTTTCAAGTTTTATTTTATTAATACCTCAAACTCCTTTCCCATTGAAATCATAAAACCTTTGTCCAAAATATTTTTAAATTTACAAATTTTTAAAAAATCGATTGGATAAATTAAAATGTGGATGTTAAAATGTGATATGCGTGCGTGCATGCGTGCGTGCGTGCGTGCGTGTGAAGGAAAGTCCTCCTATTATAAGATAAGTGATACGATCTAATATGAAATAGCGGCGTTTCTGCTAAACTAATTGCTATCTATTGATTCCACCATGAATTTATTACTCTTAGGTTGAAAATTATTTAGAGGAAAATGCGTTACTAAATCATACCTGAGAGTCGTAAAAAAAAGATTTTAGAATTTGGATGTTTTCAAGTTTCATTGAGATGAGTCTTTAAATTTTGTTTATTGTTTAATAAATAAATATTTGGCAACAAATTCTTCATGTGATAAAGTAAGAGCATACTAATAAAAAAATACAGGATATATTGAATTACTTAATTACAAAAGTTAATTTTGATGATCGTAAAATCGTAAGACGTGGAACTCATTATTACGAGATACTTGGGGTACTTTTAATTCGAAATAACCAATACTCTTATCCCAGTGACAATCGTTGCTGAAATATGAATGTTATAATATCCACGTCGGCAAATAAATATAATATTCCGTTCCATGGAATCGGTGCCCGATCATCAAGCACTTAATACATATTTCGCAACGAAACAATAACACAAATGAGACTCATATATACGTCACAGAACAGCCAACTATTGTCTGAGATTGGGTGTGATGGTATTTGGTGCTAGTTCCCTGGTATTTACTGGATTGCAAATTGGGGCGGAAATAGCTTCCGGCGTGTTTAGGACGATTATACCGCGTGTTCTGGGTAAATTCTGATCACAGATGCACGTTATATTCCTAAAGTAAGAATCGACAAGAGTTTAGTCGGCCGCGTTGTTTACAATCGTAAAAAATTTATTGTACTATATTTGAATTTTTCACAATTAATAACTTTCAAACAAATTTTTTTACGATTAAATAAAAAATTAAAAATCTACGTGTCCAGAAAATATATAATTATATTCGAGACGAAAATGTTAAATAAGAAACTGACATTTAGGTTTTATGCCTATTTATATAATTAAAACATAATTCAAGAAACTCTTCTCAACGTAAAATATCTGTTATTAGGATGCATTGCAAATTTTCTAGCAAAAGATTCAAAATAAATATGAATTAATTCTAAAAAAAAAATTGATCGTATAGTAATTAACTGACAAATTTTAAATAGTATTTAATTAATATTATAAGCAATATATTATTACATCATTGTAATTATCAATAAAAATTAAAACATAACGATTAAAACAAAACATCTTATGTCGCAAGATCGAAATATAGACAACGCACGTGTCTAATTATTATCCGGCTAATTTGAGTTCAATTGCGTGATAACATGCAGTCACTTCAAGCAGTGAGCTTGCAAACATTCGTCATGCTATCCTATGCAAGTCAAGGACGAGTGATCGTCGTACGTAGATGAAGAATAATGAGCGGACGAATATCATCGAGGCGGGAATTACATTTCGATAATCAATAAGCTTTTAATTCTGACAAGCGTCGTTTAACTATGTCTAGTATTTATCGAAGTCGAACATGATATTTATTTCGGAATGCGATGCCGATATTTATCGAGATCGTGTGTTTGTCAACAGACTGTTGAGTTCTGGCCGACGTATTCGAATTCGAAGTCGTCCGACATCACCATTGAAATTATTCTGGTGTATAAGTGATGCGAACTTTTAATCGTCAATGTTAGTATCAGTATTGATTGGCGACAGGGATTGTTGGCACCACGATGAAATTTTGCACTGATTTGTCTCGATAAAGAAATGAAATATCTTTAATATATATCAACGAACATGAGAAAATCGGATTACGTTCGAAGAATCTCATCATATAATTACGATTAAACAATTTTCTATACAAACACATATAGTCTATACAGGGTATTAAAAAAAACTATTCAGCATTTATAAGATAATACACACCATAGTGAGTAAAAAAACCTTAGTGAACATAGAAAAGGTCAATCGTTTTTAAGATATAAATATTTTTGTATGTAACATCATGAATGACTTACTGGCTTCGTCTCGCATACGATGTTTACCTCAATGTTTACAAACTGTGTTCTGTATGTCCTCATTCAATTTCCATACTTCATATGCTAAGCATGTATAGAAATGGAAGGAGGACATATGGAACATCTTCTGTAAATATAGCAAGTCAGTCATTCATGAAGCTAACATACAAAAATGTTTATATTTTAGAAACGGTTAAATTTTCGCTCTATATTCATTAAGATTTTTTTATTCAATATGATATATATATACTATCCATATAAATGCTGAATAATTTTTTTAATATCCTATACATATCTATATTCATAATACGCATACAATAGACATATTATAAAATGCGTATATTTTCATTGCTATTAAAAATAATAATGATATTATGCGCTTTTATAATATTAAAATATAAATTAGTTGTAAAAAAAATTTAAAGAATTTGCTTCAACACATTATAAATTAACAATTATAAATTAACGCATTTTCTTCTAAGAAAATTTATTGTTTCTAAGACTTTACCCATATTACTCTCATCATGACTGCAGAATCATAACTTAGCATGTTAATAATAGAGAATTACAAATCTCAAGTTCTATATGATTTTACACGTGTCTACTTTAGGATCGAAGTTTACAAAAATGGAAAAATGAAAAATTGCACGATGGCCATAAACGGTGACTCGCGAAAGTGATGGAGATACGTACTTTTATCGATGTACTCGAAAAAGACAGACAACTACAACGCTGAAGCGGACCGGCTCTCGACAGTTTGATACGGTTTACGGTAAACACATTTCGGTGGCAATCACGTCATGAGGCAAGCAAGCAGCTAGCTAGCAAGCAAGCAAGCAAGACTAGTTGAGCCGAAGAGTACGTGATGCTTCCTAGGATGGGGAAGGTGCGCGAGTGGTCGCTGAAGAGCTCTTAGCCGACCCTTTGTTGTCCCTGCCATCCCCACTTCTATCATCACGCAAGAGATGGCGGTGGGGCTGGTATGGGGGTTAAAGGGTGGTCTCTCTTGGCCAAAGGCCGCTGATTTACTTAGCCTATAGAGTGCTCTTTCAGAGACTCACCCGCGCCAAGAATATCGTGTACAGCAACTATCTTACAATACTTTAATAATGTATGTTGAAGATTAATTAATTGAAATACTCTAATACAAAATGTTGAGAATATATAGTGGTATTTGAATTAAAAACGATCAAGGTTCGTCGAAATGGCATCGCGCAAAGTTCGCACGCTCAATCTGTAATTACAGGTATCTGCATATCGATCTGCCATTTCGTTATTAATTTTAATAGGTTAAACAATATTGATTTTTGCTATTGATTTTCATATAATGATTTTCATACAATATTATATGTAAGGTTTTAAATTAAAAGTAAAAAAGACTCTAATCTTTCTCTATCAATTATCTAAAACGGAGATTCACTTGAATTTTGTATTTCAAACAAGATATTTTAAAACTTAGATGTAATTTTCGTAAAGTAGTAGTTAAGTAAGTAGTTATGAGTAAGAATATTAAATCGAAATATGTACTTATTACATTGTACATTCGATTAAAATGATTTAAATATCTAAAAAATAAAAAGAAAAATTACTCCAATATCAAATATTTTAAAATATATATAACTTGAACATAATTTTAATTCTGAATATTCTAATATAATTTATAAAAACAATTTTTCTTTTTTCCTTATAACATATAAGTTATAATATTTTATAATACCAAGTTACTAATTCATATAAATGATTAGAAGATATTAGAATGAAATTGGACATTACAACAATAAAAATAATGAATATAATTATTCACGCGATTTTTAATAAATATAAACGGAAGTACTTACATAATTATTGATGTTACTTATCAAAATATGTAAAAAATTATATCTTTAAAACATAATTTCTATTTAGATTTAACGTTTGTGTATATTCATATTTTTACATACTCTAAAGAGAGGTAAAATATTTTCTATCTTTTTCCATTTAATACCTGTAAGTTAAAATTTTCTCTAAATTTCAAGCAATTTGTGCACTTCGTAATTAATATTCTGTTGCATAATGATACACCAAAATATGCCAATAAATGATCGAATCGGTCAATGATGCATTGATAATAAGCTCTATTTTATGAGCTTTCATGTATGCATACTTGTACGCACAATAAATCGACGGATGGTTATACATATTCCAGAATTAAACATTTTGAATAATGTCCCAATTCATCCATTTCAAGAGATATAATGGATTTGTAATGTACATATCTATATCTATAAAGTCGTATATAATATTCTTACGTAATAAATCTTAAAGTTTTATAATGTACCATAAAAGTATATAAATAACAGGATATCAAGCATTAAAAGAATAAATAATACAGCATATTTATTGCTGTTATTAAAAATTCAAATTTGTAATCAACTAATAATCGTCAGAAAAAGATTTTTAATCTCGAAATTAAAATAAAAAAATAATTCTACTGAAATAATGTGCAAGTAAAAAATATAAATAAGTTATTGCCCTCAAGTATTAAATTTTATCCACATTTTTTTAACATTATTTTAACAATTTCGAAAGATTGTCGATTATAATATTTAATATTTAAAGATGTAATATCAATGTCATATTAGCATAAAAATAAAACGAATGGAATATAATTAATATATCACGTAAAACAAACAAAATATCACGAAAAAAACATTTGATTGAATGAACTGGAATTATGGTGGAAAATGAACAATCCAGAATTCTAGTTAACTTTATTAGATTCTAGTTAAATCTACCAGAATTCTTGAATTCTGTTGAAATAACCAATTTCAAAATATTAGAATTCTAATTGAAATAATCATTTTCCAATCTACCAGGATTCTGTTTGAAATAACCAGAGTCAAATAAATTTAACTAGAAATCTAGTAAACTGAACTAAAATTCTGGATCGTTCATTTTCCACCACAATTCCAGTTAATTCAGCCAAATATTTTTTTCCGTGTAGGAAGCATAAATAATAATTTCTCAAGTAGCATAAGAGTACTTGTAATTTTCATAAATCACAATAAATATATTTGCTACTCTTTGAAAATGACATCAATACTTATGCAAAATCATTATTAATGCTTTTTTTTATGGAATTTTTATATTCCGGAAAGGAATTTGAGAAGAATGAAATTGCGTAATTTTAATAAATCGATAATTATGATTTTAATAAGTGAAGAAGATGAGATTAAATCGCCGCAAAAAGATGCAGAAACTTAATATCGTTTGCTTGATTGATGAGAATCACACAATTTTATTCCTCTCGGGAAATATAAAAATTAATAAAAGTAATAAATAATTAATTTATTTCCATAGTTTTTCAATTAATATTTCTAAAATAGATTCAATTTCTCAAATAAATATTAAATTTAATAATTCTTTATAATTGGAGTAATTAACTATTTAATCTTTTATTAAAAGATAGAAATGCTTAAAATAATTTTATGTGATAAACAAAAGTTGCTATTAATCAACTTATCAATATTATTATATCAATAAATAAGAAATGAAAAAGATGAAATTAGTTAATAATAAGCAGTGAAAATTAATAACAAAAAAAATGTAAACACAATTAACTTCTTCTATATGACACGAGAAAAATAAATTTCATAATTTTGATTTTTCTTCGTTAACAATGTAGCAATATATAATATAATGTTTGTATAAGAGATATAAAGGGAAGGAAGCTAACGACGGCAACCGGAAATTCACTACAAGAAGGTGAAGAGAGAAAGGAGATCAGGAAGCAAGCAGGCCAGACAACCCTTTCGTGCTGAAAGAAACCTAGAGAGAGGGAAAGAATATCACCGAGTAGGTCGGCGCCCTTTGTTTTTCTCGCGCATCTAACGAGAATTTACCGCTGTTACAACCACCCGTTCTCGGCAGTCACTACCATCACCAACCCAGCATCGGTGTGAAGATCTCTCGATGCCAGGGAAAAACGTGGTATCTCGGTTCCGGCAGAAGTCGTAAGGATAAAGCAACGACGCTGTCTCCCGCAGGAACCAATTTAGGTACGCGCTCGCGGACAGATTTAAATCAAATCAACCTCACCGCTATATTCGCGAAAATTAATCCGCGACGAGGTGCCCTCCGAGTCTTCATCTCGGAAAAATAGTGACGTTGCGAAAATTCTTAATTTTAAAATTCAAACTGTTACAGTTCTCTCCGATAAGGAATTTAAAAAAAGTAATTATAATAAAAATAAACGGCTATGAATTTAGCTATTTCTTCATATTCCATTTTCCCAAAACACGAAAGAAAAAAATGATAATGTTTGTGAATCAATGTCAAAACATTAATTATTATTATTCATTAATTATTCGATTATATTCAATTATTTATAATTCTTTTATAACGAGCTCTACATTATTTTTAGAGATGTCTACTCAGAATATGACGTGTCTATTTATCTACTTATTATATCTCTCTTTCGATTTTTCATTATTTATTTCATTTAATTATATGATTTTCGAAATCAATGTTTGAAAATATCGTGTGACCGAAGGATAAATCTCTCGATTTATCGGCTCCTCATCCCTGAGTTGCATCGACAATCTTGGCTGATTCAAAAGTCTGCAGCGCGAAGAGGAACAAGTAGAAAAGGGCGACGGCGATCGCGACCTGGCGCAGAGAGACGAGACGAAAGAAGCCTTGATATATCCGCCAAACACAAGGAGCCCGAACACCTCGGCGGGATTTATCGGGACTACGGATAATGGATGGCTTCGCGCAGCCACCGAGGACGCCGCTTTTTTAAATAATACAACGCAGAACGCTGAAAAATTCCTGGCTCTCGCGATAATAGCGGCTACTCAAATACGGTGAATATATGTAACGGAAATTATTGAAAAACTGTCAGTTTCATTTGTTAAGTAAATGTATAAATGTTACAGATAAATCTTATCCAATCACACTTATCATATTATTATTTATCGTTTCCTCGATAAAAAATAAATTATCATTAGAAAAAAATATCAAAATCCTGTTCAAAACTGTAAGTAAAAAGATAACGATAATGTTAAGTTAAGCTTGTAAGAAGAGATTCTCGAACTAAAACTTTTTATATGAAAACTTTTTGTATGACTTTTGTATGAAAAATTAGGTTCCGATAAAATGAGTTTTAGTTTTCGCCTATAACATGACATAGCTTATAATGTGGTGAACAAAAGAATGTTATAAACTCAATATAATAGTTTGTTTTTTATTACTGCAATGAACTACTCTAAAATTTTTCTTTTCACTTTTGTCATACATTAAATATAATAATGTGTGTAATAATTAATTAAATAAAATAATATATGTATCTATTTCAATTTAAGTATAAAAAGTAATCCAGCTATAAAAACTAGATCTAATAAATAATTTTTTAATTATAGTGTATCAAAAATACTCTGTGACCACAAGTTTTATCTTCGATCAAAAGTCTATCCATTATTGAGCTTTATTATCTATGACATTTTTTTTATTCATGACATTATAAATTATAATTTAAGATATGAGTAAAAACTAATTCGTTTCATCAGAACTTAATTTTTCATATAATTAATTCTTTGAGAATCCTTTTCTTCGCATATATAATTAACATATATAATTAAATATGATGAAAATATATTTTTGATATCAAAAGAAAAAATTCTGATAATATATAGAATATTTTGTACTGTCTCCTGTTTCAACAGCGAATATGTGAATTCAAAAGAGAACTCGATTATTTTAATATAAAGATATCAAAAAGCGTAGTTACGGCAATAACGATAAAACTCAAAGGATTTCGGCGATTCGAGCTTTAGGTGTAACACAGTGACGACAGCTTAACAGCTTTAACCGGCTTTCCAGAGTAAATTTACCTCTGGAAAGTAGATTTACACTAAGATTTAAGAGGAAGCAAGGAACGGCCGACGCGCATCGGAGCGGACGAACCGCGAGACAAAAATCGCGAAGGCACCGTCGTCGGATTAGATCCACCGCGGGAATGTATTTAATTCGATTGGCCTTTGCCGCCTCCGTCGTCGCTACCACGACCACCGGTGGACTCTGACGAGGGTGAGAAGAGCGGGGTGGCTTTTATCGGGGAGGGGGGGGGGGGCGAGAGAACCTGTTTCCGCCGGAAATGAGACCCTTGCTACTACTCCGTGTTGCCCCTCCATCAGCGACCTACTCTTTCTCTCTCTTTTTCTCTCTTTCTCTCTCGATCAACCTTTCCTCTTCTCCTCCTTTCCTCCTACCCTTCTCATCACCCTTCCTCCTTGTCGTCGTCGAGGAAGAAAATCGTATTTATATCCCATCTCTCGCCCGCCCAGGTAAATATTATACGAGCAAGTGTACGCACCTGCCGCTACGAGCTATGACAAGCGAGTTCCATGACGCCGAAAAATCGACGCTCTCGTCGCGACGCTACTCTCGACATGTCGACCTGACCGTGCTTAGATATTTTTATACTCCCAAATTTCGAGCATAGCAACAAGAAAGAATTGAATCGGTAAGCTCAGAAACTACTTCGGTTTACTAATTACAAGAGAGATGTGTTAGTAGTTTACGTCCGGGATTAAAAATTAAAATAGTGAATTTAAGATTAAAAAGTAGATTAAATATTCTGAGCAAAAGAAGTTTTAATGCCACCGTAATATAAAGAACGACTTTTATTACAAACTCATTAATTCATATAGTTGCAGTTATTTATGGATACTCCGGATGGATATTCTGGTTGAATGTTTCTCATATTATATATGATTGATGGAGATGTATCAAGTTAATAATTATTTATAGTGATATAAACGTATCTTAGAAAATGCAATAAAGAGGATATTTAAGATTAAAAATCTTTAATTTTGGATCAAAACTATTGTAATTATCTCGATAATATTACACATTTTATATATTTGACTATTTACTTTTTTTTTGCCTACATCTTTCTGTTGTATCTTTTTAACATTCGAAGAATTCGAGCGGTTAAAATTACTTCTAATGGATAGTTTTGCGATGTTCAAATACTACTGAATTTCTTGAAACATCCATTCGTAGACAGGCGCATTTTATTTCTCATTACAAACGCAAATTAATTCGAACTCTGACATAAAGTAATATAAAATCCGTTCAATGATCCGATCAACCGATCGACCGGACCATCCACGAGTTCTTCACGTTAAGTGCGCGCCTTCTTCGAAGGGATTTGAACTAACGGTGATATTTCGCTCCTAGTTCCCATCCCTTGCCTGACTATTCATAAGTTCTCTTAGAACAAGTGCTCCTTTTCTCTCTTTTTATTCTTTTTTTTTGTTTCTCGCGCGCGAATAAGGCAGCAAGATCTAAAACCAGACGGCAGAGAATCGAGATAGAAGAAGCTTACCGTTGCTCTCTCTCTCTCTCTCTCTCTCTCTCTCTCTCTCTCTCTAGGCGGATGTCGACTGGTTTTCCCTCCTCAGCTATCCTGCGAGATGTAATTTTCGCTGTATGCCGAGATTAGAAGCCGACTCGTCGGAGCTACCCCTAGTTCCGCTCGCCTGATAAGTATTGCCTGCCTTGTGCCAGTCTCCTGCTGAATGCCCTAGAACTGGAAAAGGGATTCAAGAGATGATCTTGGTACGATCGATCGGTCTTACGACATGACGTCATGAACGACGATGGGTGCCCGTTATATCTTGTTAAGGAGTTACGTATCCGCATAGAGGCGGATTTGCGGAATCGCTTTGAGCGTAATGAAGATCTATTATATCGAACTATGTTAAATAAATGTCATTGCTATTAATATATCTTAAGGCGAACCACATTATAAACGTTGTATGATATCTCGTTTAAACAAAATCGTGAATAATTAAGGATAATAAATTTAACATGCAAAATATATTCTTTGATTCGCACAAAAGATTGATGAAAATTCTTTTCAAAGTGATTCACACATTAGAATTAAAACTATCGGATGAAGAGGAATGTGTGGTGGGAATAGGATGTAATTTAAAGATAAAAAGAAAGTACCGCTTTCACCTCACATTCCCTTCATATTTGTGTAACGATAAAACAGGACGGAATTTTTGCTAGATGAAATCTTTGAAAGATCGAATTAATC
>Ga0157364_1006612_pt1 | contig 11930 bp, 7 predicted proteins | sample AttsexASBM2_FD_111476 | JGI IMG/M metagenome (GOLD analysis project Ga0157364, IMG submission 111476) | Fungus gardens microbial communities from leaf cutter ant in Ribeirão Preto, State of São Paulo, Brazil - Atta sexdens ASBM2 | ecosystem: Host-associated > Fungi > Mycelium > Unclassified ...
ATATATATATATATATATATATATATATATATATATATATATATATATGTAAATATTAAATATTAAAAATGTAAGAAATGTCTAATATCAAAAAATATTTTAATTTTTTTGTCAAGTAAAAATATCTTTTTCTCATCTTCAAGTGTACACACACACACACACACACACACACACACACACAAATAAATTACAAAGTTTATATTAAATTTTTAATTATTTTTTTTTCAATCTGCTACTTTAAATTTTGCAAACATTAAATTATTTTTGTAATAATTTATAATATTAAATACTTTTAATATTAAATTATAAATATTAATATTAAATTATAAATTATAATATTAAATACTATAATAATTTATAATATTAAATATAATATTATTAAATATAAACAATTTTTATAATTTTTCTTAGTTATACAGCTTATTGATGTACGCATATTTGTGAATCTAAATTATTATTGTTGTATGTCCGCGTATCATATATATCGTTGCATATTATGTGGATGGAAATGCATCATTGTATATCAATTTTGTTATAATTTTGTTATAATTTTATTATAATATGCAAAGGCGCATTGTGCACTATCATTAAATTGATATACAACGATAATGTAGTACATGAATATACAACAAATTTATCCGCTTTAAGAAACTTACACTTTCGCTATTTTGAAGATTCGCCATGAGCACGAATGAAATGAAGAAAATCGTACCAGTGCCTTTCATTCTTATTTGTTGCCTTTGATTTTGTTTGTTCATTTAATCTCTTTTTTAACACGATAGATGAATCGCCACTAGACCTGACTGTTGCAAAGCGCACGCAAAATTCATTCGTTTATTTTTATATACGGAAGTAAGAGAGAAGGAGAATCTTTAATTTCATGAGGTGGCACATCTGATAGGCTTAAATTATCGTTTTGGTTGATGTAATTAACGATACTTAACGCTAATATTGACATCCGGGTCTTATTAGAGGTTAGATAATCATAGTACATTATGCAAGTGCATTACTTTCGGTCTCGTGATTATGTATTTGATGATGCAAAATGCATAAAAGATTAGATATCAAGAAAACAAGATAATTTTTATCCTTAAAAATAATATTTACTAATAATTAACTACAATTTTTTAATTATAAAATTAATTTTAATATTTTCAGCTTTTGCTTTTTCTCTTATAACATATCTCTTTCCGGTTATTATATTTCTATAATAACGTGAAATTATTTTTTATCATTTTCTTAATTTATCATTTCTTTAATTTTAGTTTTATTTGCTTTAGTTTTAGAATTTTAGTGAAGAAAATAAGAAATTTTTAATAATACTGTTGAGAATATAAATTAAAAATTATATATTTACTAGAATTTTAAAAAGCAAATCGTTAATTTAAAAAGTAAAAAAATATGTAACACATACATATAAAATAAGAAATAAAAGAATATACAAATATAGAAATAAAATATATCGACTTATTTTTAGAAAATAATTTTTTTTAGCAAGATGGATACTGCGTAAATTACACTAATTAATTAGAAAAAGTTAATAATTAAAATTATATTAAAAATATAATCAAAGATCAAATTTTATTTGATTTATTTGATATTCTTTTATTATAAATATAATTCATTAATTTGTTACAATTAATGAAGACATAATAAAGTTATACAATGTCACTGCGTAAACGTAGGAATTAAAACTACAACTTTAAACATTTACGGACTTTTCAATAAATTACGATCAAGTGTTTACATGCATGAAATTACAATAGAGTCACAGAAATATTAAATAAGATATTGTTAATTTAACTTATACAGTATTTTTAAAAATATTTTCTAGACTTATATTTGTTTAATTCATTTGTTTAATTAATTAGAGTTTTATACCTATTTTTAAACAAATACTTTTTATGATGCATACACTTTTAAATGTTTTTTTGTGTACTTGATATTCTTTATTTTAGTGAATTTTTTAAAATGAGATTTTTTATTACTTTTAACAAACCATCGTTAATGACCGTTTATTATTTCATTTATTGTAACGCTGCGGTATTTAAAATTAATTAGTTAATTTTAATAATTAAATAATGCTTATATAATTGCACATTGCTTATTATTATTATTATTATTATTCACATATAATTATGTATATTTACGAGTATATAGTTTTGTATATTGCACTTTGTCCTATCATTTTACAAATCTATCAGTTTACAAATTTATTATCACTGTTGTCTTGACACAAAGAATTGAAATTAATACAATTTTACAATTTACATAAAGCTAAACGTAATTACACATTTTCATTATATATAATATATCATATTCTATTTCCATAATTATTTGCGTTTGATATTGATTAAGGAAAGAAGAAGTGATCCGGATCCGTTTGATAGCTGCATTTTACAAATTGATAAGTTGTTTCGCAATCATCGCCAGCGGGTGCTATAAAAACAAAAAAGAATTCCATTTACACCATCTACTTTTATGTTGGAATTTATTTTTATTTAATCTTCTTATTATCTAATTAACTAATGAAAACTATTTTTTAATAAAAATCTCTATATGAAGTTGTTGAAGATAATCATGATAAATTAGATTTTTGCAAAACTGCAAAAATTATTTATTACTCTCTTTTATTTAATGAAAAATTTGTTTTTAAGATTAAAAAAAACAAGATTTTAAGGAGGTTTTCATCTTTGTCATAATTAATTCTTCATAAAAAGTATTTTCCGCCAGTTTTGGCTTTTTTTGAGGAAAATAACGTGCGATGATTTACGTTCTTTACGTGCTGTCCTTTTGATCGATATATATATCTTTGCTATTTATTTGATTCTCAAGATATTTGTTACTTTCAGTAAATTAATTTGTAAAACCGTCATTGAAATACAGGTTGTGTGACCGACGCGATGCATGACAAAGAATGAAATTCAAGTAGTTGTAACAGTATTCTGCCTTTTCTTCTAAATTGTGTAGCATATAGAAAGTCGCAGTTATTTCTTCTAAAAATGTCAAAGAAAAAATAAGAACGGATATCTATTGGTTTCTTCTGAGTAGTAATTTGAGTAATAACTTGATGATCAATAGTGTCTAGAAGTACTGTTTTACTTCGGTAAACTTGGAGGACCTTGTGTGTCCTTACGTATTTGTAATATGGTACTGCAAATCTCAAAAAATCATTTTACAAGAATATTTTACACAGGAATAAAAACCAGCAAAAAAATCGATTTTTTGATGCCGTCAAAGGTGAAAGATTTTAATTTGATAATTTTCTCTTTTTTTCTCTTGTACATTTTCCTCTTTTCTTTTTCTTTTCTTAAATTCCTCCTTAAATTCTTTTATCTTTATTTAAAATTTATTTCAATCTTTATTTCATAAAATTAAACTTACGTTCTGCTGCACATTTAGTCAAAGACACCTTTAAAGGACCTGCCATGTCAGGTGGCATCATTAGATCCATTTGTTTAATCATCATGCCATCATCTATGCGTCCATTTTTGAACTTAATTATAAAAAAGATACATTTAAATAGTATATAATTATATTTAATTGTATATTTTATTTATTATTATATTAAGTAACTATACCCAATACGGTTTAACACTCAACATTGTTTGTCGTTTGTAAGTAGTTAAATGAATAGTTTAATCTTTAATCTTAACTATACATATTTTTAAATATTGGAAACTGTCTCATAGTCTTAGTTATTGTTAAAACAAATATTTCCTATTTTTGATCGAACCACCAGTTTTCAATATTGAACTTATAGTAAAAATCGTAATAATTAAATAGGCGTATTGGATAGTTATATAGTTACTTTTTTTTGTTCTTACAGTTCGCATTGTTTTCATTATACATAGTGTATAGCATTTTAATGGTTGATTGTCATCTGGAAATTCGCCTTTTTGTATTCCTGCAACAGCTCCTTTAAAGACAAAAAATATAAAAAACGTACATGTTGAAGTTGTAACAAAATTTAACAGATAAATCATAATATTTAATCACCAAATTTATAGTTGTGAATAAAATGCAATAGTTATTTTTAAATTAAAAACTAACATTCAGCAAGATCTCTGAAAAAAGATTATCATAATTTACAATTTTGCAATATTGCCAATTAAATGAATAACTTATTTAAAAAATTTAGAACTGTGCATAACAATGTTGATAAATAATATTTTAAAATAGATTAATAATTAATTTGCAAATATTAAAAGTTTTACACTAAAACGCCGGTATATACTGTAATAATTCTTATTTGTACGTAAATACGAAGAAGAATAGTATATCACTACAGAATAGTTTAATGTATCTTCTTAGTAGATGATATTTGATTCCGTAAACAAGAATTAAAGCAGAATTTACTGTAATTGCACAAGCGAATTATACATTTCCATATAATGTACGTTATTCGATTTTATATCTCATTATAAGTATTGTTTTATTCTAAATACAAGATAAAAATATTTAAGAATAAATATTTGTATCTTGTATTTAAGAAAAAGTTACTGAATTTTGCTATCGTATAAACCATACACAACTTAATTAATATTTTAGTTTCTTGTTGAATATAAGCAACATTCAGTGATAAAAATATGAAATAAATGAAAAATAAGTAATATTATTATGTCCTGCCAGCCAGAGTAAAAATTTTTATATATTATTTGACCACATACAAGATCAATGAATTGAAAAATTAATGTTTCGAGTTTATATAATTTTAAATTGTGTTATGCAATTTCTATTTTATAATAAAACAAGTACAGAGAGTAGACAATAAGAAATAAGTTGGAAAGTTGGTCACTCTTAGGTGGAGGAGGGGAGATAAGGTGGATTTCGCTTTGCATGGAAAGTCGAACGCCTCTAGGCAGGGGAGAGAAGTGGGGCAGACGTCACAACAAAAAATTGTTATAATATGAAAAAATTAAATTTGTAAAACTTGTTTTATTAATAACTTTTTAACGAGTAATGACCGGATTAGAATGCTTTAAGATTATGACTTTGACAATATAGTCAAGGTTAAGATATGTTCATTGGGCGAGAGTTCCCTTTTCTTTATTTTCACCCTGTTTATTGATATGCAGAGAACTAGTAATCGAAAAGTATATTTATATCAATCGTATAGAATAAAATTTGTACACATTGATATCTTGTATATTGGCTCAAAATAAGACAATCATAATTAATGATTTATTCCGTCAGAGATTATATTATTATTTTATTTTACTCTGAATGTGATATGTACATAATAAGTTCAGCCCTCCAATTCGTGTTAAAGTTAGACATAGAATGAGCTACTCAAGCATTCGCGAGAAAAACATGTTTAAAGATTTATTGTTGTTAATATACCGATCGATAAAAATGAATTGACAAAAAGCATAACATAGTGGATAAGGAGTTGAGCTACAATGCTTTTGTTGTAATATTGTTGTTGGACAGTCGAAATTCGTTACGGCAAGCATAAAAATCCTATAAATAGATATAAGATAAAAGTAAAAAAAATAATTTGAAATGTATTTATTATATAGCAAACAAATTCAATTTAATAATGTAAATTGTATAATACTAACTTAAAATTATATAAATTTTAAAGTTACATTAATTTTTTAGTAAAAAAATACACATACCTACATAATAATAAGCTGCAAATAAAAAAAAAATAATAAAAAATTTGTAAAAGTAGAACTCGAACCCAAGATATACAACATCTCGTAGTTTGACATCTTAGCCATCACTTCTTGCGGAGAATTCGTTTTTACACCGATTGTACATCGATTAACAATATGTAAATCTTTAAACGCGTTTTCTCCATGAATACTTGAGAGACGTATCCTATAACTTTAACATGAATTAGTTGAAGCGCTGAACTATTATATATTGCATACATATATATAATTCAATCAAATTGGAGACTGTTCATCTAGGTGTCTCTCTTGTAAGTTAACTTTTGGTCTGTCTTACAGACAGGTGTGTCGATTTACTGCGCCCCTATTTTCTATTAAAAATTGTATATTATGAAGAAATTGAGAAAGAAAAAAATATAAATAAAATTGATTTAGAAAATTAAACATGTGTGGAACGATAATATCATCAATTATATAACCATTATTATTGAAATTATTTGCAAAAGAAAATTATAAGAATTTTATTTTTGTATTTGTAGAATTCATTTTTAACTGATTTTGTATAAAAACAAATCGTAAGAATATGACTTATAAATTATTTTTTCTTCAATTATCTAAACAGATTATGTTTTTGTCAATATTGATAAAGTACAATGGTTAGTTTCTAAGACATAAGTGTCTTTTTAGGAGATCTATATCAGACTATCGGCGACTTTTTTGTATCATTATACATATATTTTTAACGCTGTTAATAACGTTGTATTATATTATATATATTATATATATTATATATTATATACAAAAATCATAAATATTAATATAAATTATGGAACATTTGCACAACTTACCGGCGTCTGCGTGAGATTTCGATGTACACGTATTTCGCATACTCAGCGCGGCTTTTTCAATTTGTTCCATTGTCATCACCTACATTACAATAAAATTCAATTATATTTTTTGCTTTAATAATAAATTAATACAATGTAATAATAAACAATAAATAACAAGAAGAAGTTACAAGATAGATTTTTATGTATTTCAAATTCTTAAAATACGTTTTGATCTTATTATTAAGTCATCCTCAATGTAAAGAAATTAAACGCAAATTTGATAAAATTAATTAAAATAATAAAATAGTTAAAATTATGCAATTTATAGTTACGCAAAAAGTTGGTAGTATTTTATTCTATCTATCTTCACAATACAATGCTTTTCGTTCTGGTAATATTATTGGTTATATTCTTCCATTATAATGGTCACAATAAGTCCATAATGATAAAAATGTATTAGCACATGTTCTGTTATCAAATTAATAAAATAAATTATAAAAATTAAAATAACAATGAATAAATGATCATTATATTCAAAATGATTATATAGAATTATGAGTATATAGAATCCTTATTGTAATAGACAATTATATTAAGGTGTGTGTTTAATAAATAAAATTATTGTACATATATCTCAACTTGATAAAGGATATAATCAATGTATAATATACATTAGAAGAAATTACGAAAATAAAGATATTTAATTAGTTTTGAATAAGTAAACTTCTTTTTAATATATTACTTTTTCAATAGTAGTTGTAATAGCAGTAGTATTAATGTTATAATAATTATGAAAAATTTATACAGGTCAAAGTACATCCGTTTTATTAAAATTTTTATATTTTATTTTTATTTATATTTAATTTTTATTTATAGTTTATTGTTATTAATAAAAAAAAAAGATAGTAATGTCTACTTTTTATAATACTATTATATTCAAAAATTCTCTATATTCTTTTTAATAACTTATAAATTATTTTACAATTTAAAGAGATATACAATTTTTCAGATATGCACAAATTAAAAATTTAATTTTATAAATTAAAAATAAAAAAATTAATTTTTTACTTAAAAAATAGGGTTGTTTAATAAGTTATTTAATAGATTGTTTAGATATTAGATTGTTTAGTAGATTAACTTACAGCATTTGCTTGATTTACTGCGATCAACATAATCGTGCAAATTAATAAACGCGCACACATTTTAAAATATTTTCGATTATGCATCAAAATAGAAATAAATTTAATCCGAAATATTCCCTTGAATTATTGACGCAATAAACTATCAATCCACCGTGATTAGCCTTCGTTCTTCTTTTATAAAGAACGTCTTTTATAAAGACTAAGGTAGTCAACAAGTTGTTGGTGGTTAATATATCTAGTGGTAATTTCATTTGGAAGCTTAATTTCGTAGCATTCGTCCGCATAAAATACATACTTTATGCAGAAATTATGTCGAGACGAGGTAAGAAGCTTCCGCGATTTGTCATATCGAAGAAAAAATTAACAATTTGCGACACACAATGATATGTCATTAAAATGTTTCAGTTGTAAATGTCTGCAGATAATTTGCGTTAGATCTTTCAAAATTAAAATGAAGGAACACACAAAGACCTGGCTTTAATTATGTGCGGACGATTCTGGCTTTAATTATATAGGGACGTATAACAAATGTATGTGACTATTAATTGTAGAGATATAAAACGTTGACAAGCATAGGAAAAAGTGTCAGAGAAGGTAGGAAAAAATGCAACTATATTAACTTGCCAATGAATAACTTTCGCTAGTGGCAGCACGTATGAGTAAGAAGAATGGCAGTTCAAGGTAATTGGTTTATTGTAAGAGTGCCTCCGCTATGATAAAAGAATTTGACCTTAATTTAAATTAACTATTGAAGAATTTGATTAAAACGTCAATAAAAAAATAATTAAATAATGCTTATTCGTTTGATATGATATAAGACATATGCATTGTATATATTAGGTGTAGTAAAAAGAAATCCATTATTTTTCCATTCAATTTCATGCAAAAATAATGGATTTCTTTTTACTACACCTAATATTTATATTTATGATATTTATGATTAAGATAGAGTGAGAAAAAAATTAGTTGAATTAATAAATTATATATCATAACATTTTTCGTTTCTATTCTTAAAAAATATGTGTATATGCTTGTATAGCAGTCTTCTGTGCATCCAGATATTTATTATGCTTTACATGTTTCACAGTTTTAAAGATATGAATGGCTAATGTTTCGGACTTAATGTTTAGAACTTTGATATAATCCCGCTTTGACAGTTTAAGCGACGCATAATCCCTTAAATTTATACTCTTATAAAGTCTTGCAATTCACATGCTTCTTTTTCTTTGCCTCATCCACGAAAAAGGTATATTTTTATGTCTGTCGGCTGTGGGAAAATTTCGAGGAAAACTTTAAAGACGAGAAAGCTTGAATTATTTCTGCACCTGAGCCCTCAATCTCAATATTTTATCATTAAAACATTCACTTGAAAGATACAATGAGACGATTTATTTTTATTCTAAATACAATTGTAAAATATGCGCAACATTTGAGAATAACGAATGTTCATTTATGAAAATTTTAATAATAACTTAAATATAATTAGCTCTAAATCGTTAATCGCGTTCTTGCGATTAACGATTTAGAGCTAAAACACAATAGGAATAATAGAATTAACAGAAATTTTTAGAATAAATCTCACTTTTAAGGAAATATTGAAGTTGTTCTGTTTTACCGATAAAATGTGAATAATCTTCAGATCCTCCAATCTTTAATTGCATTTACGAATTCAAAAATCCGTTTTCATAATTAAAATATAGTCAAAAATACAACGTGTAAACAACAACTTTAAACAAAAAGAAATTGAAAAATTGTAGTTTTGTTATCAGATTTTGATTTATCGATTCGTAACGTGTGCTGCATAAGAAATTTTGTACGACTTTAAAATAAGTTTATATCGCATTAGAAATTACATGAAAGATCAATACTATGCTTGTAAAAATGAGTTAGAAGCTCATTTACTTAGTATAAGAGAAAGGATAATCTAAAAATTTCATCTGAATGTTATAATTATTGAAATCGATGTGAAAATTAAACAGAACAATAATTGTATCTAGCAGTAGGTATTGGATCTTTCAAGAGATGGCGTTGTAATATTTCAAATAAGAATATATGTACGCGTTTCAGAGACAGAAAATAATGCAAGAAACTGAGTTTGGAAAGTTAAAAAGTCTATATGGTTGTGTTCCAAAATTTACTGCCAGTATTGAAAATCTATTTATATCACGTGCTATAGATTTTCAGTATACTAATAGTAAATTTTTGAAGTCATTATTGACATCGATTATGTTTGGCGCTCCAGTATCCCCTTAAAGATTGAAAATTACTTTTTCAAAACTAGCTTAATTTCTAATTTTTAAAGTGAGATTCCTCTCCAAAGAATTTAGAAAGCCGCCATATTATTATATTAATTTATATTGTTAATTCTATTATTCCTATTGTGTTTTATTATTATTGTTATTATAATCCCAGTCAGAAATGATAATAAAATCGACATCGAATCGACGATGATTCGACATCGATTTGATGTTTTCGATGTCGATTCCATTATCATTTTTGACTGGAATTACTCTAAATCTATATATCACATCATTGTATTTATTTTTCCATTTTCTTTAAAACAATTTTTTGTCATATCATCTATATTTTAACTCCCAAAAGTCTCTATACCCAAACATCATTCATCTTGGCATTGATCCATCTGGTGGTACTTCTTCCGAAAGAATATATAAATATTTTTAAGTTGCGAAGAGAGCGAGCATATATGATTGGATTAGGAAGAACATTGTGAGGGATCGACATAAAGAAGTAAAAGCACACCGGGATGGAAAAGATTTGTGGTAAAATGGATTTTACTGGCGCAACTAGTTATTGAACTCACTTCTTTCGAAATTATAGTCGCATGCTCTGCCATGAGAAAAAGTTATCATATTATCTTCGGGAAGACAAATGGCCATTTGCAAAGAGTTTTGCGCTAAATTGCAAAAAGACGAGCTTTAATGATCGAGAAGATCATAAAATCACAGTTCGTAGAAATTAATATTTATGATTAGATGTTGCATTTTTTTAGAATTACAAATGAGGTCAAATAGAATCGTAGTTACTAAATTTTCAAATATATTCATATATACATATATATATATATATATATATATATATATATATATAAATTAGAATTTAAATTATTATATACGTTATTGCGGGAAACATCTTGTTTGCCTACATTGCACATATCACTTATTAAGCATATATAGTTGTACAGAAATTTCATTTCTCAGACATTCTTTTATTATTATTATTCTGTGTCTTATTATTTATCTAAAATACGATTAATTGTTTTAGTATTACATTTATTCTTTGAAAGTTTAATTACGTTAATAATATTAATTTGCCATAATTTTAGAAATCATTAAATCATTATTTAAACTAAAATAAGTAGCAAAATTGTAAAATCTTTAATTGGCTTGGAGATGGAAAATTTTGCATTTAATAACGTCAATAAAGAGTTATTACTAACTTTAAATTCACGACAGCGGTTTTATACTGGACAATATCGAACCACATGGAATCAGGTGGTTTCCAAGAGATTGAACAGATCGACCGAGCATGAAAAGCATTTACGATTTCCACTTTCTGGACACGAAAGAAACTCTTTACTCGCAACACCGCCGGAAGGAAAAGCTTTTATTGCCACCCCATTCATGAGACACGTAGCTATATATACAGAGTGAACCATATAATTCACAATCAGAGAGAGTTCGTAGTAAAGTAATTTAATCTTTTTGTTTTAAGTAAAATTTAATTTAAATAATTTATATGATTACATTTCATGTTTTATTAATCTTAATTTATCTTTTTTAAGGAGTAAGCAAATATCAGATATCAAAACTTGCATAAAAATAATGGTATAATGAAGATATACTGTTCATTACTGTTCATTACGAGATATTTTAGAACAGAATTACGCCCAGTTTGGGCTCCGAATGAATAGTTAGATATAAGTCGTATTAATCGACAAGGAACAGAGACAAAACAAAAGGTTTTAAAATTAAAATTAAACTTGGCCGAGCGTATCCTATCCCTCTTCAACTTCAGCCCATGGCACATATAAAAACGTATAAGACAAGAGGATGTAATCAATAATTGACCAATCACAGTAGAGACATAATAAAGATTAATGCTTTTCTATTGTGATTGGCCAATTCGCTTATTACTTAATTATTACCTTAGATTTTTTAATGTATTTTTGCTTTCCTATTTCTCTTTGAAGCTCTCTAAAACACTATTAACTGCTCTTGCTAGCACATGGATGTCTTCGTCAAGGTATTAGATATCCCAGATACCATATGACTGTCCAGAGGTATTCATCACAATCCGAATGTTTCTGACATGACGGCATA
>Ga0157364_1006613_pt1 | contig 11930 bp, 9 predicted proteins | sample AttsexASBM2_FD_111476 | JGI IMG/M metagenome (GOLD analysis project Ga0157364, IMG submission 111476) | Fungus gardens microbial communities from leaf cutter ant in Ribeirão Preto, State of São Paulo, Brazil - Atta sexdens ASBM2 | ecosystem: Host-associated > Fungi > Mycelium > Unclassified ...
ACCTACTCTAAAGTTCATATACTTTCTATAAGACTAACATGCTATAGCTATACTTATTATAACAAAAGCTCAAGTGTATAAGCAAAAGAAAAATCTTGTATTGGGTTAATACAAGAGAACTTGATGGAGTTCTAAATACAAAGTATTTACCTTATATATATACTTGACTAATGGTCTATACTATACTAAACCTAGTCTTGTTAGATATGCAAAGCTTGGATGATCAGGGTTAGAGTGATGTTATGATAACACTATCACACATCAGTCACATCAGATGATATGGTTACAGTAATAGTCACAAATTCATAAAGTCACAAAAAAGAACATAGAAGATTTTAGAAGAATATCATCATATAATGTATGCAATATATGTATATGTTGACCTTAAGGCAAACACATGGTTATTTAGAGTAGGCAAAAGAAGTAGTAGCATAGACTATCATAGTTTTGTATATAAAGTAGACAATCTTGTACAGAGTTCTCTATTGAGTTCTCTTATGTTAACTCTAATACAAGATTTCTTTCTTTAATCAAACCCTAAGGTTATTAAATCATAACATTAGAACTTGGTTCCTTTTTTTGAGACTGTCCAACACAGGACCCTCTCATACTTATTCTCTTATCATTCTCAACTGAAGGGTAACACCACTCTTTAGTTAAGAAGAATTGCTAGACCCTAGGTATAAGAGATATACTAGTTAGATAGGAGAAGCCTAACCATTTGTTTGTGTTAAAGCTCACTGATACACTTCAAACATATTACTTTGTGTGGATATGATATTTTTCTTGTATCAGCCTTGTACTATAGATTTCCTTATAATCTGTCTATACAGAGGAATAGCAGGCATTCTTCAAAACATTGCTTAGAATAGAATGGTCTTCTTAGACCAAAATTGTATAACATTAGTAGTAGAAAAAAGTAGTTAGTAGAATATATAGGCAGGACAAGAAAAGGGCCTGCTATTACATACAGAGATTTCATTGTCAGAATACAAGAGTGAGAGTGAGAGCAGCACAGCCTCCTCTACCTCACCAGTTTTTACATCTCAACCTTCCACACCCCTACTATCCTCATTATTACTATTGTCCTCACTATCTTATATTATGAGTCAATATGGCTCAGTCAATTTTGAGCTTTTAGCTCAACAACAACAAGAGTAGCTTGCAGTACTATAGGCTCAACTTCAAGCATTGTAGGAAAGAATGGAGAAAGGAGTAGCAGCAATAGTAGCAGCAAGTACAGAAGTAGTAAGGCCACAAGTATTTGATAGAACCTCATCAAAGATCTCAGGATTTGTGACAGCATGTAGATTATATATAAGAATGAAGATGAAAAGGGTAGCAGTAGAAGAGTAGATACAGTAGATCCTCTCATATATGCAGGGGGGATCAGTGGATGTTTGGAAAGAAAATATGCTAGAAGATTTGAAGAGGAGGTTGTTGGAATACAAAATAGCAGGGAAATTTTTAGCAGATATTAAAAAGAAGTTCAGAGAAGAAGACAAGGAATAAATAAAAGTAGCAGAATTGAGAAGACTGGAGCAAGGAAGCAGGATGATAGAAGAATTCATACAAGAGTTCAGAAGAGTGGCTAGGGAAAGTAGATATAAAAGGAGATCACTAGTGGAAGAATTCAAGAGAGGAATATACATCCAAGTTCTCTATTGTGAAGAACAGCAAAGAAGAAGACTCGTTCATTAAGGATGTCTTATCCATCATCAGAAACCTCGACATCTCTAACTTATCTGTCATTGATAAGTGTTATGAACTAAAGCTCAAGGGTTTAAGCGATAGAACAACTCTTGTATTGAGTAACACAAGAGAACTCGATAGAGTTCCTAATACAAAGTAGTCTACCTTATAAACTATTCCTCATGGTCTGTGCTAGCTACTGTGCACCCTACCCTAAACTACCATGAGTATAACATGAGGCCAGCATGTGTTGTTCATGCTGTATGATATCACTTTGTTCCAGAACCTTCTACTTCCTTCTCCCACGTCTTGTGATCAGTCTTGTGACTACGTCATCAATTTGTGACTGATGTGACAGCGTGACTGATGAACCCTAACCCGAGTTGTTCTAAAAATAGAAAATTAAAAGAAAAAGAAAAGAAAGGTAAAATAAAAATGAAAAGAGAAAATAAAATAAAGTCCACCGTCAATGATCTTGACAATAAGCTTGAAAACATTGTCAATACCCTCGCTTCAAACATTGAATATGCATAGAGAAAGAATGCTAAGCTTGTTAATATCACTCAACATTCCAAGAGCTAGTGGAACAGAGACTGTAACCAATCCCTAAAGAATTACAGTTGGGTGAATGAAATCATTTGAAGTAGTTAGGAATTGGAGTCTCTCACCAATGACTTTCTCAATTAGTTTGCCCATAGTATTGAGTAGGACAATCAGTCTAAATGACTTAGGGGAGTCGTACAATGCCTTGTTAGGCTTGGGAATGACAACCATCATAGACCTCTTGAAGTAGAAAGGCTAAAACTCTAGATCAATACATATGTTAGTGATGCTGATGATAATGCACTACAATATGCCAGAGGCTCATGAAGTCAGAATAGCAGCCCAGCTCCATTGAGCAGTAGGACATTCAGGCCATTGCCCTAGACCAAAATTGGAGGGAAAACAAAAGGGAAGAGGAAAAATTAGAAAGAAGATAGGAACAGAGACTACAAGCTTCGAGGCAAAATCAACAAGGGATATCTCAGCAACAATTACCACAATTCCAGATATGGCCAAGAAGACAAGAGGTTTCTTAACAGTAGGTGCTGATAGAGCTTGCACCAATAGAAAGAAATAGAGACAATGAATACAGTGATGGTGTGCTCTAATCAGAGGGCAGGGTTTGCTCAATGCAACCTATATGTTATAGAAGTGGACCAAGGAAATATAATTGTGAGGGATTTGGATACCTAGCTAGAAATTGTAGGAGTAGAGGAACAGAGAATAGAATTGAAAAGGGAAGCAGACTGGAATATGGACAAAGAAGAATGATTAAAAGAAGAAATGAGGATAACACTAATTTAAATGGGGACTGAGACTTAATACTCCTCAATTAAGTCTCAATAATAGATACACAATAATTTCTAGAGTAATGGACAATATATCCTATTGTAAACCTAACAATAAGGAACTACTAAGAGAAGTAACAGTAAAAATTGGGCTAGAAGGGATTAATATGCGAGAAGGAGTAATAGTAGAAACATTACTGGACAGTAGGGTTATAAGGCTGATAATGAGTTCAGAGTTTCCAAGAAAGTAGGGGTTTAAGTTAAAAAAGATTGAAAATCCAATATATGTAAGAAATATGGATGGAACATTGAACAAGAAGGGGCTGATAGAAAATACTGTAGAGGTTAATATTTATTATCAAGAACACAGTAAGAGAACAGAAATCAATATAATAGAAGAACAAAAAGTATGATGTTATTGTTCTGGAACCTTTTGTGTGATATATAATTGTATAACTGTAACATGTGATATCATACTAACCCCTAATCCTGAGTCCAAAAATGAAAAATAAATAGAAAAAAAACTGAGAATAAGAAATGAAATGAAAATAAAATAAGTCTATTATCTTCAACTTTGATAATACTATATGATATTATCTGTTTTAGAACCTTCTCTGACTTTATCTGTATTATGTGATCATGTGATCACCTCATGACAATCACTTGTAATATTATACTAACTTTAAATCCCAAATAAAATGATTTATTCTAGATAATGCATTCTAAAGATATTCCTCAAGTCAAATCTTACAATTAATAATACTAACTGATACTCATCTTATTAGTCTTTTCCAGACTGCTAGAACTCTCTAAAACTTTTCTGAAAGTGATAAACAAAATACTAGTAATGTATACTTATAAAATAGTAATTCAACTGCTCTTAAGTAGTATTATTAAATAAGAGTTCCTCTTTTTGACTCTCCTCTACTTGTAGCTTGTATTATTTTAGAAATATAAAGAATAGAAACTAAACAAATAACAAAAATATCTCTGAAATTCCAGAAGTATATAATCTATCTCTAGATTTATAGCATATTTGGCCTTATTAATAGTAAGCTTAGTTTCTTTACTATTTATTTTTGTTTCTATTTGTTAATTTTCTTTATTAGAACTAATTTAAGAGGTTACAGTGTGACATCATAGATAACTGTCACAACTATCACATAGAGTAATCTATATATTATGGTTATATAATTATATAATATATAGAAGAATATACAAGATTCTGAAACAATAATATTATATAGTATGCTTAGTACATGTTGACTTTATATAATATATAACTTTTAGGGTAGGTTAGATATAATTGCACACACAAATTATTAATCTAGCATATATAAAGGTAAATACTTTGTACTAAAATATTTTCAAGTTTTCTTGTATTAACCCAATTACAAGATTCCTCTCTTAATATCTTAATGTTATGACTACTACAATCTATATCTCATGCTATAGAGGTGTCCACCTCATGTTGAACATATACTAGGGTTTGTTTCATCTTCAATCTGTTATTAAACTGTGACTTATCTTATTCTCATGTTATATTAGTTAATATCTCATATACTAGTTGTGATATTGTCATGTTATCCTCATTGTTTCCTTTAAGAATGCCTTATGTACTCCTCATAGTCAACAAGTATATATAGCTGTAAATATTATCTTGTATTCTTATACTTTACTAATTGATCATTCTTTTACTCTTACTTAAGTCTTTATCTAAGTTGCAATCTAAGCCAAGCTTAAGGCTATAACATTAAGTTATAATAGGCATAACTATCTCTGTTTACTCACAAATACCAACTTTATTTCTTTCTCATATTTTCAACTAGCTATCTCTGTTTATAAGCTACTTCCTATTCCAGTCTTTTTTTAGTATTTCTTTCACAATTCTTACTAGTCAATCCTGATTTTCATGTATATCCTTATGTGATACCAGAAAACACCTTAAGAGATAGTATAGTAGCCATTAATCAAACTAGATTTCAGACAGATAAGATTTTTAGAGATAAAAAATGCCACTGCACTTATAAAAGACTAGTTACAAAGTAAGAGTACTCTTGAGCACAATATGTATAGTCACAAATATTCAGATGATAGGATAAAACAAAAACATATTGGATTTAGAAGCCAGAAAAGTCTAGAATGGACTTATAAGTAAAGGCAACTGGTGGAAATGATCAAGGATGTCAGAGTTGTGAATATTGGACTTAGTTTTATTGCATTTATTTTTCTTATTTTTCATTTATTTTAGTTTTTATTTTTTATTTTATTTATTTTGGACCTAGGTAAAAGATGTAGTATAATATTATGTATTATTGTAATATAAGTCACAGGATAATCACATATGTTACAGTCACAAGTCACACAATCACATAACATAGAGAAGATTAGTTATAATATGTACATAAACCATAGTCTATAGTATATAAGGTAGATTAGTTTATATTTGGAACTCTATTAAGTTTTCTTATATTACTCAATACAAGAGTTGTCTTTTGTTCTTGAACCTAAGTCATAATAAAGGAAGAATATAATAAATACTCATGAGTAGGAAATGATTATCAGGTTAATATTTGGTTACACATAGAAAGAGAACTATGTATTCATGAAACCTTAGAAATCTTTCTTATAGTTTTAATCTTTAAATTCTATATGCATTTTTAGACTAATATATAAGCTACAAGTGGAGGAAAGCAAAAGAGAGAACTCTCATCTGAATTTCTCTACTCATAAGTAGTTTAATTACTATTTCATCAAGTGAGCATTTTTGGACAAGTTTTAAAGAATTCTAGCAGTCTGGAAAAGAATATTAAGGTGAGTATTAGTTGGTATCTTTAGTTGTAAGGTTCAACTTGAGAGATGCCTTCAGAATGCATCACCTAAAATGTATAATATTATTGGAGGCTCTTAAGGAGCTTTTCAATTTATTTACTATATTTTCCAAAAGAGCTTGTTATACAGTATAAGATTTACTATTTAGGAGTGTACTAATAAGAAAAAGCATTCATGAGTGGATATTACTTGTATATTCTTTTTAATATCCTTTCTAACTATATTCTTTTGCATTCATAAGAGCTCTCAAAAGGGTTTCATATGTTTTATTCTTTGTTTATATTATTTTTTCTACATCTTCTTTTGATTCTTGAAGCTGATATCATTTCATTTGAATTATTTAGTATACAATTAAGGGCTAATATTGCATAGTTCTTGTTGCACTCTAATATAACTACTTTTCTACTTGACCCCTGTCAGCATTATCTGTCTACCATGTAATTGCAACTTTAGAAGATGATTGCTGATGACTGTATATTCCTGATAAACACTAGTAATTGAGTTCAACTTGAATAATTGATCATCAGACTAGTAAATTATAGTATAAGTACTAGTCTTTTTTAGAACCAGGGTTAGGGTTAGTAACAACATCACTCAGTCACACATCAGTCACATCAGATGACACAGTGACAGTAACTGTCATAAGTTACATGATACAGAGAAAGATGTAGAAGATTTTGGAAGAATAATGTTATACAATGTGTATAACACACATTGATCTTATGACATACACATAGTTGTTTAGGGTAGGCTAGAAGTAGCTTGCATAGACCATTAAGTATTAGTAGATAAGGTAGACAATCTTGTACAGAGTTCTCTATTAAGTTCTCTTGTATTAATCCTAATATAAGGTTCTATTCATTGACCAACCCTAAGGTCTTTGAGTTATAACAACAAGGTTGAATTTATTTTTTTCCTTGTCTACTGCTGCATGGAGGTGCTATTTGTCATTGAAACAATCTTAGAATTTGATAGAGTTATTATCATATTTATCCAGAAACACTTTTAGATCCTTGAATATTGCAATTAACTATTGTTAATATGAATGTATGTAAATAGTGTCTGTAATAACTATAATGTGTAAAGTATGTCATAAATGAACTATATAGTTAATACTACATATAACAAATAATTCAGCCTCTGTTGGTATAGTGTTTTCTTTAGTGGATTGTTAAAGAAGTGAATATGAAATATAAGGAAAGTGATATTATTTTTAATCCTTGTATCTAAGATAACAATAACTGTTCTTGAATCTAATGAAGATTCAAGAGCTATTTTATTGAGTTTCTTACAATGAGTATGTTTACTTTTATTTGAGCTACAATTGGCACTATAATAAATATACAACTAAGAAAAATATTGATTAGTTTGCAACCCAGACAAAGAATAAGTTTAGAAGGTCAAATGTTGAGAAGATTTCATATAGTCAATTATTAATGTTGACAATAGAGCCTTTGATTATTTGTTGGGAGTATAGATATGAGAGTGTGGTTTTTCCTAGTAGTAACTTGATAATATGGCTATGTGGAAGAGTAGTTATTCACAATTAATTTCTATCACTCAGCTTTCATAAATAATGTTGTATGGGAATCAAACCAGCTATAGTCTTTATTCTCAAAGTTGGGAATGTACAAAACATGCCAAAAATCTATATTGTAGTTTGTCTTTGTATTTTGTTAAGCATCTTAAGAGGGTGAAATAAAAATGCTTTGTTATAAAACCATAACAAAAAACTGTAAAGGGCTATAGAAAGAACACATGTCCCATAAAAGAGATGTTTTTGATAAGATAGAAGTCTCTAATTTAAGTTTTCCAGCATTTTTATGCACTTGACTGTGGAGAGAGCTTTGTTTGTATAAAAATTAATATATTGTCAAAAAGATAATTTTTTATCAAATATAAATACAAGATACTTCTACATGTCTTTGGGTCAAAGAATAAGACCACCTATTTGGCTGAGGTCCAATACTGGAGGATCAAATATTCTATGTTATAGAACACTTTGGATACTAACATTTTCTTTTTCTTTTTTCTTTTATCTATTTTTCTTGATTTTATATTTCTTTTCTTTTGAATTTCTTTTTTTCTTTAGTGACGATGAAGAGACATGTGATGTCATAGGCCTAGAACATAGTAGAAGGATCTAGAAGATGATGTCAGAACACATGTATGCAACATGGTGGCCTTGAGTAAGAAATGAGGCAGATATGAGGATGTAGCATGAACTATGTGTATTCTATATATAGAGAACTCTAATTTAGCAGAGACTCCTTGTCAAGTTCTCTTGTGAACTACCCACATCATATCCACTTTTGAGATTTACTCGCTTGTGTAATCATTTGTCATTGTGATAAGTGGTTGCTACAACATTCTATGTGATCTAAAAAAGTGAAAAATTTCAGTTTTCCTATGTTTTACTATGAGACCAAACTAATTTAGTAGCAACAACATGATATTGTAGCAACAAAAGAGATTGGCATTTGTTTTAATAAATGATTTCTCTTGAGAAATGAACAGTTCATCATATACAAAAGAAAGAAAAGAAGCCAGAATATTTAGATTTTTTATTCTTTTTTCAAAGATATGAAAAATTAGAGCAATAAAAAGAACAGATAATATAGGAGAAAGTACTGATCCTTAACCATCACCTACATCTGCAGAGAAAAGAGACAATATAAAACCATTCCATGAATAATAGGTTTTCCTGCCTACTAAATAATCAGAAAAAAAAGTAGAAATTTTTGTATCATATTTGAGAATAAGTGAAATTAAGTGATGATTTAAAGATAGAAAGAACTGGGTGATATCAAATGCCAGTGTACTTGTTTGGAGATTTTTGACCTATTCAGAGCATATTAAATAAGTCAGAAATAAGCCTACATCTACAATAGATCATTGTTTAAGATTCCCCAGTTGATTTGGATAAATGAAGTTATTTGTAATCAGATGATATTGCAGTTATTTGCTGATGGCTTTTTCTATCAGTTTTCCCATTGTGTTGAGCAAGACAATAGGGGAAAAAGACCTAAGAGAGTTATAGGTAGCTTTGTTTGGTTTAGAAATAATAATGAACAACAACACTTTGAAATATAATGGCCAATGTCCTAAATTGATACAAGCATTAGTGATGTTAATGATGTTACTCAAGTATTTATTATCTTTGACAACCTATTGAAGATATTTCTATAATATTCTATCTGTTCTAGGAGTAGACAAATTATTGTATTTGCTGATAACTATTGTAAACTCTTTTCTAGAGAAAGAATTCCATGGCAAATGCTATTTGGACAGAAGATCCTCTAATAAAGAATTATTAACTTGTCAGCTTTGAGCTGAGTTAAATGTGAGATGAAGAGGATTCTACAGGTCTTCAATTTTAATACATGGTTGTTTATTGAACTGAATCATTTAAATGGCCAGTAAATTCTGTTTCTTGACCCAATTCATCAAGTCTCATAGTCTTTGATTTTTTGATGTTATTTCTTGGATTTTGTCATTGGAGAATGATTTTTTTATACCCTTTACTATTTTATTGAAGTCTTTCTAGTATTCAACTTTCTTGGATGTTTTATACTTTGTTAGCTTCTTCTGATATTTATCATTCCACCAATTCTTAGATTGTCTTGTAATATTAATTCCAGGTTGCCTTAGTTATGTTAGCATATTTTTCAACTATGTTTTTAAGAGCAGTTTTGTCAGTAATGAATATTATGTCAATGCTTCTAAATCTTCTAATGAAATCTTCCATGAATTCAGATTCCTCTTTGCTATTCTTGATAATGGTATGTTTTTTCCTTAGGATGAACTCTTCCTTGATTATAATGTCCACAGTCAGAGGAGCATAATCTGATAGAAACTAGTGTTCTAAATAAATTTTATGGTTGTTGAGTTCTGCAGAATTTGGCCATAAAAACATTAGATCAATGACCAAATTGGAGTTGTTTGTATTATCCAAGTATTTAGTAGAAACCTGTTGAATAGCTGAAGACAATGTGGGATTGAATGATTCCACAATTTCTACTAAAAAGTCACTATAAGAGGAATGAAAGGAATATGAAGAGTCCCAATTACTATTCCTTATGTTAAAGTCACCTGCCATAATTAAGACATTATAATTGTTTGCTTCAGTATCCTTTAGATACTTTAGAGCTAAATAGTTGTTATCTGGATAAATATTAATCATAAAAAAGATAGAGCCATTATTGAAGAAAAAAAGCAGTAGATATCCTTCTAGTTAAGAATGTCTCTTCTTAAGGAAAATCACATAGTTGTTAAGCAAATGTTAATATATGTCACAACTCTTGAATGATCATGATTATTAGTATTTAGTTTAGAAAATGTAATCCAGTTCAGATGATTGGGTGTACCTACAATTATGTCCTCTTCTTTATTGGAAGAATGTGTTTTAAGTAGAGTTTCAATGAGTGATCTATTCTTCCAAACATTTTGCAAATATACTTTAAAGCTTTTATTTCAGAACTGCTTATGGCTGAGTAAATCGAATTCTTTCTGCTTTTGTGGAATTCCTGATATTTCTTCATATGCCATTTCTTATCAAATTAATATTTCCAGAAAGAATATGCATTTGAGTCTATCTGATAATCTTCTTTGTAGTTTAGGTACTTGAACAAGTGGGGACAGAGTTCTCCTTGCTTAGTTCCTAGTCTTGGTAGGTTAATCTTGAAGTTAAAGACAATAACTTGTTTTTGTAATAATCTCTTGATAGTCATATTAACATGTAGTTTAGGTTTACTGCAATTGATAATTGTTTTGTAGACTTCTTCCACTTTATTGTCTGACAATTGAGAGATATGCTCCTTAATCTTCAGAATTTTCTTGATGTTAGCTGAAGATGCTTGTATATAAGATCATTGGGAAGTATTTTTACTTTTATTTTTCTTGTAGAATTTGGATTTATTCAGTTTCTTTTTAGACAGTCTGGAAGGAACTAGAGGCAGAGAATATATTGGAACAGGAGTAGATAGGTTAGAAAATTTAACTGGAATATTCTTTCTCTTGTTATCTAGCTTATTGTTAGATGATTTGTTATTGTTCATATTTTTTCATTAAATTGAGACAATATAAATCATCGCTTCTTTTCTTCTTACCACCATCTTGTATGGTAGTGCCTATTGGAAAGTTAGCGAATAAATTGTCTTTTTCTTTTTCAAACTTCAGCAACTCAACAACAGATTCCTTTCTCAACAACCCTTTACCAGCTATGCCTTCTGAATCGAGCATAGGGATGGTCAATCAGACAGGATGTGTCTTGTCTAACAATAATGAGGTACGAGGTAGAAATGCCACCTCGTCTAACCTTTCTTCTAGAGAGCCTTCAATGGTATCCTCTGGCCGATCTACTCCATATTGTGACCGCATGGATATGGACCTAGATGAAGCTCCTGTAGCAGGAGCAGCGAACATCGGGAGTCCTGAATTGTCTTACGAGACAGAGCAGGACAAGGCATTAAGGTTAGGCAAGGCAACTGACTTGGAAATTAACACGAGGCCCACAGGAGGAAACAACGAGGCCACCCCAATGAACGGTATTCACGAGGATGACATCATTAATATTCAGCTTCTGTATGACCCCCAGGCTCCAACCGAACCGGAATTGTGGAGTGGATCTTTCCACTCCGTTTTTCTGCACGGCTCGATCGAACACCTTGCATCAGATGCCAAGAATGTTAAAGTCTCGCTCAACATTTTGGCTAAGTATATCCAGGGCAAACAAGTAGATGGAAACAAAGTAAACGACCTTGAAGATTTTGATGGTATGGGTGACTCCATCTGGAATTTCATATCTGCGGTATACGCTTCTAAGTGGGATGCGCTATATACCAATAAAAAAACTAACACTCTCAGGGCAAAAATCTCGTCGAAATTTACCCCGCGAGTCCCCTCTCCCAAAGGTAATTCTAAGAAGGAGTCCCCTAAATCGGTTCTGGTAACGGTCAACAAAGCCCCTCCTCCTCCTCCTCTCCCAGCAAAGTCAAAGAAAGAGGTAAACGTCATTTCTAAGTATTTTCAAACTAGGAAACCCGAGAGCTCTGAGAAGAACAACGGCTCAAATCC
>Ga0157364_1006614_pt1 | contig 11929 bp, 1 predicted proteins | sample AttsexASBM2_FD_111476 | JGI IMG/M metagenome (GOLD analysis project Ga0157364, IMG submission 111476) | Fungus gardens microbial communities from leaf cutter ant in Ribeirão Preto, State of São Paulo, Brazil - Atta sexdens ASBM2 | ecosystem: Host-associated > Fungi > Mycelium > Unclassified ...
CAAATGTTAACGCTTTAAAACCACAAAAAGGCGGGAAGATATATAAAATTTAAATTGTTATTTCGGTTGTATCAAATCTAAAGCTCAGAACTTTTTTGTACACCTAATATATATATATATATGGTATACGCTATAGATAGTTTAGTTAGTTAGTATAAATCGTTACGTAATCATAGAAGTATTATGTCTATTGCAAATATTGTATCAATTTTTCGTAGAGATACACTTCTATACAAAAACGAGTGAGGTGCGAAAAGCTTAATGGATCGATCACCATCCGTCACGAATGTTTAATAGAATCGTGGCACAACGTGGCGAGGAGTTGCGAATTACTTTATCTTGAAAGATAAAAAGTCAGGACGTAAAAGATTAATCGGTGCGCCAACGTGCGACATGCTTCTTCATCAAACGAAGTATGTATTCATCTTTGAAAACTGTCGCGACTCGGCATCTATGTGAGCGTATTTGCCATTCAAATGAGCGGTGGGACGTATCGATAGAAATCCTTAAGTGTATAAACGATTGCGGAGAAGAGCTCGGTTGAGGCGATAAAGCGATGGTCGACCGCAAAGTGGAAGACGTTTCGCCTCGAGCACTGCACTGTCGTGCTCGCTGGTAATGAGGGGAGAGGCCGGGATCATCAATAACGTAGCGAGTTCACCAACAATTAATTAGGGATATCGATGTAGCATACACGTATAACTATTGTTATCACCGTCAAGCTGTCGTTAAATTGGGATGGAATGGGATGTGTTCATGCAAACATTGGGAGGGTGATGACTTTATGAGTCACAAACCTGCAGATATATCGCAGAGATACTCCTCCCTAAGGAAGTTTTTCTATGCCAGGAGCTCTTTAATTGACTGTGATTGAAGCTACCTCATTGTATATTGTTGTCAACAAATTATTATTTTTTATCTAAAGCTTTTTATATTAATTTTTCTAGGCATTTTTTTCCGTGGAAGAGATTGCAAATAATGAATTCTTTTGACATACATATTTGAAAAACTTGTGTTAAATTGAATAAATTCATTTGTTCCAAACGATACATTCACGTGATTCACGTTTAAATAAATATGAGATGAATTGATATTTAATATGTTAGGAAGTAACACAAATATTACATAAAAAATTGACATAAAAATATAATATTGGCATAATTTGTAAGCAAATTGTAGAAGTATATTTCTTCAGTAAAGTTATCATTTATAATATAATAAATTAATACATCTTTTTTAATTATTATCTTAGAATTTACATTTTAAAATATTTAAAATATTATTTTTATGTTATTTGTCCTTGCATAAATTGTTATTATTTTAGAAACATTATGAACATCAGTTTAACATAAAATGTTTAAATAGCACAATCACATTATATTCAATTAACATTTGAATATTGTTAAAAATTCAATATAAATTTGTTTAACAAAAATTTATTTTAATACAAAATGTAAACCTTTTGTTTTTATAAACAAAGCGTTTTTATAAGAAAGAATGACAAAATTGTTCGCACCAAGCATGTTATATTAGCAAAATTTTACATTTTTTTACACATTCAAGCTTTATTCATTTATGTAAGAAGTTAATAACTGCTGTGGCAGTTATGATATTTTTTTATAAATTATGGATATGCTGGATGTGCGTGGAATTAATTCTTAAATTACGTTAGTAAGTTAAATTCCGCAGAAAATCTTCGCTGTAAAAAGATCTTTTGAATGATTAATCCGGTCGCGCTTGAAGCTGGAGTATCTTATTAATGCGCATTAAAGAGCGTACAAGATCACGACAACAAGAAAGTGGATTTAAATTGCCCGATCCGTTTAAGAATTAACACGCGGGAGTCATAAAAGTCGGAATTCGCGTCTGTTTGCAAATTTATTTTTCACAAGTACCCCTTGAGAGAAGTGTTAATATGATGCAAAATCGTCGTGATTCTTATTTTATTACATGCATCTCGCTTTATTCATTGCAAAAGACAATTATGAGAATAAAGGGCTGCGTACAAGGAATAGGAATAAAGAATAAGAATAGGAACATAGAATAAGAATTTCAATCTATAATTTCGGAAACTGTGTCTTCTATAGTGCACTGTTTCTGATTGGTTGAAATTCTATATTCCTGTTCCTATTTTCTGTTCCCATTCTATCATTGTGCGGCATACGTGCGGCTTGTTTTCCTGCTAGATTACTAGCTGGATTAGAACCTTACTACCGTATTGGCTGTGATGCTGGCAGCATTGTGTGCCGCCAGCTTAAAAGTCTCTTTGTTTGCCGTGAATTACGTTGTTTATATTTAAGATTTAGTCATATCGTAAATAGCACTTACACACAGATGATTTACGTATCATTACATACTACATCATTATCTCTAATCACTAATGTATGCTACATATACACATAAATTTTCGTATAATAATTAAATTTTAATTAGACATTTAAGTCCAATTTTAAAGACTCCACGTTTCTTCGTGCACTACTAGTCTGTGGACTACTACTTTCGTAAGTACAGATAGCTTTTATACGGAGCAAATGTGTCGTGACAGTTCTGGAACGCCATATTGGGTTAAGAAACGGTAAAGACCTCAATTTCGAAATTTTTTTGTCGTTCTCAGTATAAACTCCCCCTCACAGACACATATTAATACGTATATTTTAACTTTGGAAAAGAATTTTCGAATCAGTAAAAGAAAAAAAAATAATTGTTGTACAAAAATTATATGATTTAGTCGATAATATAGACGACTTCAGGATCCTCTTACCATAATTTTAATATAATCATTATATTTTCCTCTTTTACTAATTCGAAAATCTTTTTCTAGGATTAAAGTATATGCATTAATACGTGTCTGTAAAGTAGAGTCTACGACAACAAATTTAAAAATTGAGATCTTCTTTACCGTTTCTTAATCCAATATGGCTTCAGAACTGTCATGTCGTGACAATAGGTCTGTTTTCTGTGACTGAACTAGTGTATACTTTTAGTGGAACTTAAAGTGAGATAGATATACGTTTGATATTTGTTTAAAGCGAAAAAGAGAATTCTAGAACAGTCTAGTGCAGGAACAGAAAACAGACCAAATATTTACTTCATATAAAAGCTGTGCAATTTGCACTTACGAAATAGCAGTCCACAGACTAGTAGTTTGCACGAAGTAACAGTGTGGAGTTCTAAAATTGGACTTAGATGTCTAATTAAAACGTTATTGTTGTACGAAAATTTATGTATACAAGTGCATGAGATATTGATGTAATAGTATATATAGTGATGTATCAATGACACGTAAATTGTTTGTGTGTAAATGCTTTTACATTTACAATGTAACTAATCGTCTTTAGAATCCTCTTAACACGTACGCGTGGATCGCATATAATGTGTGACAGGCGTGTTCGTCAATTATTCATGCTCCGATACTTGCTAAGAAATTGCGCTGGCACGATTCGGTTATGACAATGATATTCACTGTGGCGTAATGAAGCGCGAATTGCAACTTTGATACGTGCCGTGTAACTTTCGCGACTTTGTTCGCCGTGTAACTTTCGCGCTCGAAGAAATGCCGAGCGGCGGCGGCGCGCCAGGTGTGTTACTTCCGTTTATCTTACACACTGATTTGTTTCCGCAGCAGCTTAAGTTCTTTGCGCTCCCCTCGGGGGAATTTTGCTGCTATAAAAAGCTTACTGCCGTAAGCCTGGTCCTGAAGAGTTTGAAACGGGGACAGAGTTCCTCGAGCTGTTTGAGGTAGTACGTGGCGCATTGCAGTGGCGATCGGTGACTCGGGATCCAACTCTTCTCCGAGAGGGGAAATTGGAATTTTGAAGGCACTATGCTTACTTCGTTAAAGTTACGCCCGCGGCAGACTTTCTGAGATCTCTTCGTGAGTTCGTTTAGAGACTTTCGCTAGTGATTGGTGAACATTAGATTCGGGGAGGTTTATCCAAGATGATTTCAAGTAATTAGCGATAACGACAGACTTGAAACTTTTACAAAAAGTTTGATAAATCAAAAAGATTTCCTAATTGAGGAGAAGGTAATTTGAAGATAATGATTGAAAAAAAATAGATGTGTTAAAGATGTATACCTATCATACTTTATATTGTTTACAATTATTTATAATATTTTTAAAATGCACGTACTGAATTTGCACGTTTCCACACATACATTTTATTCTATTTTTTTTCTTTATATGTCTGTTTTAATGTAACTTTATATTTTCTTTTCAAATCTTTTAAGGAGATCCTAAAGATTGTGAATAGCACTATATATTGTAAATAGCATTTACCCAGACGATTTACGTGTCATTGACACATCACTACATCAATATCTCACTTACATATGCTACACATACACATAAATTTTTGTATAACAATTACGTTTTAATTATACGTCTAAGTCCAATTTTAAGAATTCCACGCTATTTCTTCATACAAATCACTAGTCTGGACTACTATTTCGTAAATATAGATTTTATATGAAGCAAACGTCACGATGTGACAGCTGTGAAGCACCATATTGGGCTAAGAAATGGTAAAGAAGATTTCAATTTCGACATTTTTTGTCATTTTCCACATGGACCGCCTCACAGATGCATATTAATGCGTATAGTTTAATCCTGGGAAAGGATTTTCGAATCTATAAAAGAGGAAAAAAGTAATTGTTATACAAAAATTATAATTTAGTCGGTGATACAGACGGCTTTAGGATCCTCTTAAGCGCGACAAGTTAAATGATATAATGAAATTGTCTTTTTATTTTTTTAAATATTAAAATAATTTTTAAAATAATTCCACATTATGTATAAGTCGCATATGGCCGGATATGAGATTAAGTAGCCGTAAAATAAAAATTTCAGCTTTGGCAAGACTTTTATGTAATTACTTTAAAATTTATGCAAATATCTTGGCAGTAAAATCTGAAATATACGTAACTGCGAACTGCGAGATTCGCAAATGTGATATTAAGCGAAAACTTTTTCTTCAAGCCTGTTGCCGTTACCTTGCGCTTTAGTCATAACGAATATAAACGTTATGCTGGAAAAAAAAGAGGAGAGGAGGCCAGAGAGTGACAAAATTTTATTTTTATTTGAGTTATAAATTAAAATTTTTCACCTTCCCACTATAATTCCGTGAGCTTCTCATCGTGCATTTTTCATGCGCGCATTGTGATATGCATTGTTTAATCCGGTTAAACATGAACATTTGCACTGCCCATTATAAACAAGACGGAATATTTGCCTCAAGATATTAAGTTTAAATCTAAAATAGAGAATTTTTTGTTTTAAAACTTGTTGCGCGAAATTGAATGAAGTATTTCTGAACGTTGGATAGGATCGATCAAGTTATAATTGAACGATCGAGAACATGTCTTTTAAAATAATGGCTTGTTTAACGCTTTTTAGTATGTTAAACCTCTAGCGTGATTTTTAAAATGCAAAGTGTATTTGAAAAGCAATTTGATCATCGTAATAGTAATCAATAAGTTATTAATATTAATATCAATGCTCCTCGATTAAATTTATCGCGATTTATTCGGAAACGCAAGCACAAATGCAATTTCGCGATAAAAAAATAAGAAGCCTTATTGCAGCAAAAGAAAGTCGTCATACACACTAGGACTGATCTCCATCTGCTAAATATAATTACACGAAGCAGACGGGCGAGAAGGGATCCAAGCATATTCCATGCTCTATAATCTATATCTGAAACCATCTGCTATTCACTTGGGGGAGTTCTCTTATCCTTTTACTCGTTTCTGAATACCCACACCTCCACACGAATCATCCACGCAAAAATAACATATTTGGATGAAACAGAGTGCATGCAACATGTCAGATGAATTTAGCAATCTATAGGGGGATTTCCATGGAAATAGGAGAAAAAGATAGCAAATATGTGTCGAGATAAAAAAGATACGCACAAATATAAAAATATATAACTATAAACATGTATACAGAGTGAATCAGAGTCGTTGAACCGACATTTTACCCTATGCAAAAATTATCAATTTTATCTAATATTATCTAATATTATCAATTATATCTAATTGAATTATAACATGTACAGTCAATTATTTTCTCTTAGTGTAAAAAGCTGGTTCAATGACTCTGATTCACCTTGTATGTATATATATATATATGTTAGTGATATTGTGCTACATTCGTTAAATGCACTGTAAAATCGAGACCTCGAGGCGTGTTCCCTCGCAAAACTGTCTCGACTCTGTTGCAAAAATATCGACAACATTTTTCACTTCCGATATATTTTTTATATGGTATAGTGTGTTGCATCGGATAACAAATTGCGACAACGTTGCAAATTGTTACATTGGGAAAGTGTCATACATGATACAGACTTTACAAACGATAATTATTGAAGCTTTAAGATTACTACCATGTTATACCGATTTTATAACTAACAATAAGAGAGCTAACTAAAACTTCGTAAGGACAATCAGTGTCAAATTAACGTTTGTGAAAAATGAAACGCTATCTCTACTACTGAAGACGATTTTTACTAAGCATCATGAAGGATGTATTAATTGTATTACTATTAGCAGCTAGAAGAAGCAATAGATACATAATCTTAATGCGATTTCTGTGTCAAAATGGAATTTTAAAGAGACATTTTTCAGTTTACAGTTTCGTGATTTTTACAGAACAATATGCTGATTTTTCAGTAAAAATCATGCTGTTTTCCTGTACGAAGACGGCTCACAGTATGCAATCAGTTCATTTCAATGTTCAGTGTAAACATATCCATCTTAATTTCAGTGTAAATGTATTTACAATTGTCTCGCGCCAAAAGCAGTGTCCCTGCAGGACACTCGCAAGTGGATTAATTTCTTAATTAATTTCTTAAGATTTAATTATTCATCAATTCATGGATTACGTTATAGAAATAGAATTGGAAATGGTTTTTCATTTATGTTTTGCTTTTTTCTTAAATAATTGCGATTAATTAAAATATTTTAAGTTTAATGACGTGAAGTAAATTCAGTACGTCTATTTCGAACGCAGTTTTTAAAACTATTCTTTGTGTATAGGTTGACTACGTAGAATTAAAAAAGATTTGATCGGTGAAAAGTACGCGCACAAATTTATTTCAGAAATTCAGTCGAAATTGCATCCAATACAGAAAACAATGGCATAATGATGGTTTTGCGTGTTAATTTGCAAGTCAATGTAACACATTTAACTATTATTTCCAAATTGATGTGCAGAAACTCGTAATCCCTTAATTGTTTTCCATTTTCACTTCAACTGATTTCTAACGAAACAACTATAAACACGTGTTTTTATGGCGTAAGAGTTTTTACAATTTTGCGCCACACTAAGAATAATTCTAGCAAAATTATAGGATTATTCGATTGACCAAATGAGTCTCAGGTTTCCTTAATTCAATAAAATTTAAATAATTTAAAAAAGTTTGTACATTCAGAAGATATTAGATTCAATATTTTACAAATATATTTATAAAAGAATTATATACTCAGAAAATTCTTGTTAATATTCGCAAGGTAAAATGTATCAATTATTATTATTATGATTGAAAACTTTAAAATGTGTGTGTAATGAAAATAAGATATTTCATACTTTTAGAATTACTTAGCACAATGAATTATATTTAAAAAATGAATTTTTAATTAATAATGCAAAAAAATTTTTTTTTTAATTTCCACTTAAATATATTTCTTTATTCTTAATATTATAATAAATATTAAATTATTATTTTATTAAATATTTTTCAAATTATCGAATTGTTTTATTAACTGAAATTACCATTTTCAGTTTTTAAATTACCGTTTTATTATGAAATTATCATTTTTTAAGTTAGTGTTTATAAAGACTTTATGTAAAAGAAAATAAATAATGTCACTTCGCCTCGGGGTTGACCCGAGGTGAGTCACTCAATTTTCTTATAAAGCATACAGAACAATTGTGATGTCTGTTCTCTTTTGTACAATGATGTTTGGATTGTACAAAAGGACATATATTATATTATATTTTTTGCTGTATGTTGCAAAAGTGACTGCATAAAAACACTTGCATAATGTATCTATAATAATATGAAACAAATTCGAATGACCGTAATAAAATTGTGAACGCAAACGAACGAGGTATAACAAAATGAATATTCGATATATGACTTCAGTATTTTAGCTTGGTTTAACCGACGTTGAGGAAAAGTTTGTAGCTGAAATTAGTGTAAAAGATGCACGTTACGCGGAAATTCAAGGAAATTACAGTTGCTTACAACCGCATAAGTTTCCAAAGTGCCAGGATACACGGGAGCAATAAATCATAATTAACGAATTCCGCAACCGAGAAAAATTTTCACTCATGTAATCTATAAAGAACTCGTCGAAGATTTAATCTCGTTTCATATAAATTTGTTAAGATCTGGTTCATGGTGAAAACGAACATTATTTATTTACACATTTCGATGCATATGTCACGACATGTCACAGAATATTTCTAAGGGGGAAAAAAATTCCCCCTTTTTTTATATCTTATTCTTAATATTATAAACAATTTGTACATTAAAATAAAATTGTTAACAGTAAAGTTATGTAGATAACATTATGGGATTCTAGTGTGTCATTAACATAAAAATATAAGAGAAGAAGGGAGCACGATTATGTTATAAAAATAAATCCGTCATTACTTGATTAGATATATTGTGAGAATGAACAGAGTTTTTAAACTGACATCAAACTTTTTCAAATACGTCTAATTCCGTCCGATACGAGAGCATCACGTTATTTTAGCTATGTCACTCGGGGCTGACGCATCGTAGTTGCGAAGTGGTACGCGTAAGCTTAACGTCGCAATTTAACGTGCCGCATTTCGCAGAGAAGTGCACAGCAATCCCACAACCGTACTTTTAACGAAGTCGGCGAGTAATTAATCGAAAAACGCGATGTAATTACGGTTACGTCAAGAGACGCAGTCGTTGAAATTGCGTTTATAAAGAAATGTATGATCCTTTTATTACGGCTGCGTTGTATTGTTCATCAAAATGACAAATCCAATTAAACATGCTAGAAAAATTTGTTTTTTGTTTTATGCAATATTTATTTAAAGAATTATACTTTACAAATTTCTTTGGTTTTTCTCACAAAATATCAATTTCCTTCTATTGCTTCTATTGAATTATATTACGCATAAAATATAACATAATAATACAAATTATTGATTTATTATATCTTAAAAGTTGTTTCTAATATCACAATTGAAAGCGTATTTTATATAAAATATAAGAGAAAGAGAGACTGTGTGTAAGGCAGAAGTTGGAATGATAAAAAATATTTTCGTGCTAACTCGAAACATAGAGAATTTGGATCATATAGCTTTCAAATTAACTATATATCTATGAAGTTGCATGATTTCGTATTTCCATATACGCTGGAAAAAGTTAATGCAACTTTTACTCAGAAGGTAATTCGAACTAGTCTTTTTACGAGAACTGGCTCATTTCACTGGACTATAACTTGCTTTATGATTAATAGACCCGACATTAATTATTAATTATATGAAGAATTTAAATAGTTAAACAATTTAAAGGGTAAATATCAAATAGAAGATGATTCCACTTTGATGATCTTAATTTTGACACATATTATCAATATATTTATCAGTATATTTATTAAAATATACTTCATTATATTTATGCGCACTAATTACCGCGTAAACTCCTGCTTCCTCTTAAATCTCTCGTCTTTGTTACATATTAATAAGGTCATGATCCTAAGTAATCTCAAAAAAGTTTTACCTATCGATAGTTATTCGTCAAAAAGTTAGTAATAAAAAAAGTTTAATAAATAACATCTTATTTCTGCTACATACAATGTTAAAAATTATTCTAAACCTGCCCTCCTTGCATAATGACTTTCCACACGAAAGGAGGTCCATCCCACTTCCTCTCATGCTCAAAAGTGCACAATTTTCTACGCGATATCCACTTCAAACCTAAATATGTTTTGAGTTTGATTATTCTTTGGACCTTACTTCGTATAGACAATGCGCCCCTAGACAGGAAGAGCAGTCAAATTGACTCGAGCAGCACGCTTACCAGGCCATCCCCATTTCCCGTGCGATCGATGCGTGTACATTTGGCAATAGTAGGCGGGAGGGCGCGCGTATTCAGCTATCTTTAAAAATTAATATTTCGTTAAGGGGATGCTGGAACCGCCTGTATTACCGACTGTATAATTAATCAGCGTTTTTTCAGACGTTTTTGTTTTTGTCGAATTTCTTCGTAGTAGTCTCACAGAATAAAAATTCCTTTTTCATGATTAAAATGTACATCTAATGTACTTCTCGCTGGTATATTTTGTGTTCAAAGCTGAAAAAAATAAAAAATTACAAATTTCTTTATCCATTTTTATCTCAATATAGCGATCAACGGTGAAGGTAAACACATTGAACACAAAATACATCAGCGACAAATACATTAGCATATACAATTTAATTTTTCGTGGAAAAGGAATTTTTTTCTGTGAAAACACTTCTTCGCGGACAGAAATAAAAATGTCAAAAATGCTAGTTTTATCGGCGTATATAATACAGGCAGCTCCAGCATTCCCTTACACGTTTATATTACCGACTTAAACGCAATAATTTTTGTCTAATAATTACTTCTTTCCTCATAAATGTGAAAATCATTTTCCAAGATTAAAGCATATGCATTAATACGTGTCTGTGAGATGGAATTTATATCGAGAACGAAAAAAATTATTTAAATTGAGATCTTCTTTGTCATTTCTTAGATCAATATAGTGTTAGAGCCATCAATACTGCAACAACATTTGCTTATATATAAATTATAAAAGCTTTGCAATCTGTACTTACAAAATTATGGTACAATTGATTTGTTTCAGAGTATCCTACAGCAGTGACGGCTGAAATAGTTGATGTTAACATGAACTCGTTGGACGGCACGACGGGAAAGCCATTAGATGTCGATCTGCCACCAACCCTGCCGATGACTTTCGGTACGGAAAATTCAACATCGGTTTCAGCTCAATCAGGATCCACAGCCCTAATGCCTTGTGTTGTCCACAATCTAGGAGAAGGCACGGTAAGAGTTATTGAAATTCATTGATTGACATATGCGAATTTTATAAATAAGCGGAATATAAATACAATATTCGATTTATTTATTTACTATTCTAAAAGTGTCAATAAAATAAAATTTATCACATTGTATACATAAAGAGCTTTTTTAACACGTTATTTTTTTAAAATTAAAAAATTTTATTCGATTATTTACAATATCCCGGTAAAAGGTTTTTCATATGTTTGTAATTATATTATTAATCATATGATTATAATTATGCAATATATAAATTATATACAATTATACAAAATTATATATGAAATATATATATTATATATTATATATTATATATACATACACATATAACGCCTTGCTCGGCGTTGGATGATTCTGAGCCTCTGGCAGTAAGATATATTGGATATAGGCAGTCTATCAATTATTATCTCCATTCTCGTCGGTCAGCCAGTTTCTTCAAGTCTCAGAACTCATCGATGCGTCTGTTATGGATTTCCAACAAATTTATTTCCTCCAAGATAAAGCGACGTCAAGTTTTTTTGGAGCATCCTCTTCTCCGCTTCCTCTGCGAATTGTAGATTGCGATTGCACTTCGCTCTGGTTCTTTCTTAATGTGTGTTCAAGCCAACCAAATTTTCTCCACGTTGACATTTCGTTGTTCAGTGCAGGTTCACAGTGTTTCATTGCTAATAATGTTCGGCCAGAAGATACGGAGGATCTCTCGAAGATAGCAGTTGACGAATATCTGGATTCTTTGCTTGATTGCTGTCTGTAACGAGCCTCATATCTGTATGAAAGTGCAGAGATTACGTACGATCAAAAGATGTGTAGCTTGAGCTTAATGTTAACTGTAGGTGGTA
>Ga0157364_1006615_pt1 | contig 11929 bp, 6 predicted proteins | sample AttsexASBM2_FD_111476 | JGI IMG/M metagenome (GOLD analysis project Ga0157364, IMG submission 111476) | Fungus gardens microbial communities from leaf cutter ant in Ribeirão Preto, State of São Paulo, Brazil - Atta sexdens ASBM2 | ecosystem: Host-associated > Fungi > Mycelium > Unclassified ...
ACATTTTAGACTTTCTAACTCAAAAATTCTTTTCTTTTCAGTCTTCAAACGATAGATTAAAAAAAATTTAATTAAAAATCGATGCACTACAATCTGAGATACAAGCAAAAGAAAATGCTTGATTACAAATACTCAGATGTGGATAGATAGGGATTTTTTTGAGAATACTGCGGGTTAATAATATTTTTGTAATGAATTTTTACAATTTCCAGTTCAAATAAATTGTGCGCCAATTAATTATTTATCAATCTTGAAACACAATCTTACAATAGAATAAGCCGTATGTAATATGATAAATTAAATTAACAAGTAATTTAATGTTAATAATGATACAAGTAAGTGTTTTTAAATCATTGTACATATATATATATATATGTATATATATATATAAATATTCAATGATTATATAAATATAAAATAACTTATTACAAAATCACCTAATTTATTACAAAATATCATCTCAGTCGGAATTTGAAAAAATCTGGATCTTCCAAATTCCATGCGGGTATCTTACCAATTCTTACTAATTTGAGTCATATGATGATATTGATCGCAATAAGCAATATATATAGAAAGAAGAATCGTCTTTTTTAGACGATGTAAATATATAATATTAAGAAAATGATTTGACCGAAAAATGTTTAAAACAAATGAGTGAAGATATATCATATTCAATCAAGGCGAATCTTAGTATTCAATAATCTTTATATAAATTTTCCTAATTTAAGCAAACTGTACGCTGATTATAATTGTCGATCTTAAAACACAATTTTAGAACGAAGCTGGAATACGTAATATTACAACTTAAATGGAAATTGTAAAATTATAAATTGTTTAGCAATTTTTGTAAATATGGAAATATATATTCAAATCGAAGCAAGCGTTTTATATTTTATTAAAAATCTTCTCTCTTGTGTCTACCGAAAATTATGCGATCGAATCTATACTGATGTATATTCATAAATGGTATATTTTTATTTCAGGGATAAACTGGTAACATCATGAAACAAAAGCTGCGTCCATAAACATGAAATACTCTTGGAATATGTATCACTCATATATGTATATTCGTGATGATAACTGTTCCCTTTTGACATCATAAGTGGTAAGTCATTAATTCACTTCTATGGAATATACATTCGCTACGTGTAGTCGATCCATGTTGCTGCGTTGAATATCGAAATAAAATATTTTTGCGTGTTGATCGTAATATCAAGATTAAAGATCAGCACGAATATAATGGACATTAACGAGCAACTTTGAAACGTTTTCACTAAAGTTACAAGACATTGAGATTGGTAGTGTATGTCGCCCAAGGTAAACTAATGCTTTTTAGGAGCACTTGTTTCCACCGATTTATTTTTACTGCACCGCTTTCGCTGTATTATTGCGAATCTTCCTGCGTCTGTTAAATGACGGGCAAACTTAAAAATCCCACCGCGCGTGTTCTTTTACAAGGAAAGCGCCTTAAAGATCCTTAAGTGTATTTCGCAAAACCTAATGATATTAAAAAGTTCTGAAAGAAACGAAGGAACGGCGCCGCTCGGCCAACAAACTAACGAGTTTGCTGCGATTTTTATCGACAGGCCGTAACAAGGACTCGAAACAAAACTTTTAGACATCTCAAATGACTCAAATGGCAGTTACCGTTTATATTTCAACTGATAACGGGAAGGATTGTAAACAAAGCCATAAGACAGTTCAATAAAATTGCATTGTAGAGTAGTCATTAAATCGCTTCATTGTCAAAAACTTTATCTTAATTCAGCAAAACAGAAAATAATCCTTTTTTTATCATTTTATATTATGAATAGTGAATGAAGAATTAACATTTTTATATTCCATAACTAAAATATGTTCTACACAATATTTTTATTTGACAAATGTGTAAATATAGACGTTATTACATTTGTTTTAATTATGGATTAATTCTATACTTTCAAAATAGAATCTTCTGTCAAAACTATATTTTTTATTTAAGGTAGATATTTCTCCGAGAAATTGAGTTTTTACACATTTTTTTTTGAAATTTGGATATTATATTTAAAATAATTTTATCTATATATGATTAAAACTTCAAAAACCCTAGCGGTGTCAAAATGAAGATATTCACTTTCTATAAAGTGAACTATTCTTTAAAGTTTCATCTTTATACATAAACTCCTTTATCAAGTCCTGTCGAAGTAACATTTTAATACTTTACGACAAAAATCTTTCACAGATTTAAAAAATAAATAAATATGTAATGTAGAAATATTATAGGAATTTTATAAAAAAAAAAGTGGAGAGATCTATTTATAACTGTGTCATTTCTGAATTAGAGTATTTTAAATTTGTAATTTGATGGAATTTCCCTTCTTGCACGCCGAGACATGCTGTTGTGCACATTTCAACTGTTTTCAATGTAGACTAGTATTCGTGCACACAGATAGGACATTTATGCATGCGTGTGTACGGTCACCTCAAAAGTTTCTCTCTTCAGAGAGCACGTGTGAAGAGGTATATTCGTAGATTGTATGATTTTCTAACGCGATTGTAGCCGGAGAAATACTTTAATTATAAAATAATTGATTTCATAAATTATTATTAATTTATTCTGCGATGTGTAGATATAAATTTAATTATTTAATAAGACACAAGTATCTAAAATACCTAAAGAAAAAAGAACGAAGAGAAACATTTTACACACGCACACACACGCGCGCGCGCACGAGCTCAATTCTGATTTTTACAAAAATAGTATTGGAATTAACAAGAATTAATATGAAAAAGCTTAAATAATATCCGTACAATTTTTGCTGAATACATATGTATATAAAATAGCTTCGATCGTGAGTATTCAGTATACATATCTTAAATACGTCCATTACATTCTGTGAATAATGTATATTTGTAATCCACGTACGAGTATATATAGCGAATCAATTTTTGTAGATTTATTTTATTAATTGATCTGACTGATTTCTACTGATCTGGAAAATTATTATGTTAAAAGCTATGTTAAACACCAAAGCTATGTTAATGATCAATTAACTAATATAAACAAAAATATTGATAAGCTGCAAATTAAGTTGAAATTTATTATTGAATTTTGATTACGTCATGTGATTACGTCCGATCGAAATAACTTTCATGAAGTAAGTTTTAATTTTACGTTTTGTTAACTTTGAATACACTATCATACATTTAATTTTTAAAAATTTATTTTATTATTTCTGAGAAATGAAGAAAAAGAGAAATGAACAATATCTACAACAATATTTTTAATGCATTAGATTCCTTTTTATATTTATTTAATTGCTTTGGATTTAAATTAAAATGAAATGAATAAAAAATTAAAATTACTTCTTTTAATTAAAAAAATTCATCCCTGAAGGGATTACATGGTACAGCGATATGTATATGACGTTGCAAAGGTATATATGATACTTAAAAAAGTCTGAATATATTTATTCTAACATTATATTTTTCTTGAAGAACGAGCGAAAACTAATTTGGAAATTCTCGTAAAATAATTTGACAAAGATTAGTATCATTTAGTTTGATATGTCATATATGTATACAAAGTTTGGAATCTATTATTAAATAGTAATAATTACAAAATTTATTACGACATTGAGAATAAGATTGTTACAAATATATTTTATGTATGTAAATAATATTTCCTAATTATACAATTTAACGTTTTGTGTTCAATTATGTCATTTTTTCAATGTAAAATATAAAGAACAAATATATTTTTTTTTATTAATTTAAAGAGACTAATTATCATTGCACTTATAATTATTAACAATAATAATTTAGAGATTTAGTCGCTGATGAAGCAAGTATGTAATTAGTATTCATCTTTTTTTATTATTAATTGAAAACAATTTATGATAAATAAACACCAATTTAGCATTACATTTTAATAGCTTTGTGTTTTACATATTAAATGAAAATGAATTTTTATTCGATTTTGAATATTATGCGATGTCGATCTATCTTCAAAGATATGCACTCTGTATGTGATTCACGCGGACATTAATGCATTGGTAATCAGACTTATTTCCTGTCATCACTCAATCGAAAGATAATAATTTCGTATGATAGTAAAGTTGGGTTTTTAAAATTTTGAAAAATTATATATATCGCGCGATTTATTTAGAAAAAATAAATTAACAGTTCTGTCAGTTCAAGTATAACATAATACAATTTAGCTGAATCATCGGATATTTGTTTTTTTATATTGATATACAATATTTTATATTTTAAATCTTTTTTACATATTGGATGAAAACGAACTTTTATGCGATAATAAATATACAATATCGATTTTAACTCCATAACTCTGCATTCTATCATCATTATCATCAATTTTTACATCTATATAACAATTTACTAATAGAGTATTCTCTACAAATAATTTTGATGTGATGCTCTGCTCATTTATTCCGAATTGTGCATATCTAGCCGTATGCGGGTTTATTTTTTGCGCGATAAATATTTCAAAATACATAGTCGGTACATACCCTTAACAACTAGCGTGGTTTTATACAAGTGTGCTCATAAATAAAGCGAATAACAATTAATGCTTCATATGATTTGCTGGTGAATGATGGAATGTTGAAAACGGATGGGTCGAAAAATTGTATAGAAACGACCAAACGAATGCACCAATAAAGTATCTCGTCGATTAATTTACGGGACAGCCATATCGTGCAGTGTGCATTCGATTTGTTAAATTAATCAGTACGTCAGGCATGAAAGGTAAAAAAAAATAAATAGCATTAAATATCGATCATATATAAATTTCATATGTTTACTTTAGGGAAATATGTAGATTGGATGTGTGTGTGTGGATGTGTTTGTGTATTCCATTTTTATGTTCTCATATATCTACATCTTTTTTTTGTCTTTTACAAAAAAGTATTATATAAAAAGTATTATATAAAATTGTTATCTCTAAGAGAGACAGCAATATTAATTTATTTACGGAAGGAAGGGGAAAATTCACTAATCATTACTTTTTTTATGGAAATTTTTTTTTAAACAGAAACAAATCCAATTATATATATGATTAATTTCTGACATTTTTAATTTTTTCCCTGAGTTACATTTTTAATTTTTAATAAGTATTAATATTCCGCAAGTATATCAAGAGATGCTTATAAAATAGATGTGAAGTCTCTCTAAATATTCTTTCGTAAATCGTTTTTTATCTTCTTCCCGTTTTTTATTTCTCCCCTTAAAATTTACGTATTTGATTAGTTTAAAATAATATGAAATATCACATTTTCTTTGTGAAGTTGTTTTGAATTTTAAATATAACTTTTTTTAGATTCTTTTATTTCTAATTTTAGACCAATTTTATTTCGAATTTTATTTCGAATTTTACTATTCGGATGCTTCTTCAAAATGAATCCCTTTGTCTCTCACTTTCGGAATGCTTTTTTAAAGTAAATCCCCTTGCATCTCACCTTCGAGATGCTTTTGCAAAGTGAGTTTCCTTGCCTCTCACTATGGATGTAATATTAGAACAAATGCTTGAACAAATTTCCTTTGATAGTGGTATACTTTATGTGAAACGTAATTAAAAGCTTCAGTTTAAATCAATTACGAGTAATAGGTATTCGAGAATGTGTTATTGAAATGAATTTTTATGTTGTTGATTCTGTCGCAGAAATATATGTTTACAAAAAAAAATTAAGTGGCAAGATTAAAAGATCTTAGTAACCATTCCAATGTTTGATTCCTGATCTATATTTTTTAAGAGAATCTTGCAAAATTTTTATTAGTGTGTATTAACATTAATATTGCTTTTTTTTTAATTCATTGTCTTTAATTAATTGAATAATTAAAACATAAAAATCAAATAGTATAACGCTGAATGAACAAATTTTGATAGAAAGATGTGTATGTAAAATCTATTTCAATTTATTATTATATTTAATAATATTGACATAAGATTCCGTCAAAATGATCATAGATCTTCATTTGATAATATCCATTTCAGTATGATAACTATAGATTAATAGTAGAGCTACAATCGACTTATCAAATAATTATTTTAATATGTGAAAGCTGTTATAGCAATCAGGAGGCCACATTAGCAAAATGCTATGCGATTATTTAACTTGCAACTCAAGATGTATGTAACCAAATAAAATGTTAAATAACAAGCAAAACACTTAAATATACATTTATTCATATGATACGCTCAAGTTTAAGAAGAATGAATAAGTATATGTACCTAAAATGTATCTAAAATGTATCTTAAAGTAAAAATGCGTTATAATAAATGCCGGCTAGTGTGTATTGCATCATGTGCGCGCGCATGTGTGTGTGTGTGTGTGTGTGTGTGTGTGTGTGTGTGTGTGTATGTGTGAAACGGCGAGCTACAAATTATTTTGTAAGTAATTACTAGAATTTGCTATTTAATAGTGGAGATATTAAGAAAGATCATTATACGAATCTACATTGGCATAATATCACGAGCCATAATACTATCTTCTTTGCTTTTTATTGGGATATAATTAAATATTAATAAATTTTGTTAATGTTTTTCTATATTGTTTCCCTTTACAAGTAAATAATGGGTCCTAGGATTTTTAACGAAAAATATTGCAGAATATTATTTTTGGATAAAAATCTTTGTGGTTATTATTTTAAAATAAGTTTAAGAAATCTCTAGAGATATCTGCGAAATAAAGAAGTGCTCGTAAATACAAAATTGAGTAAGATCTATAATATTACTAAAAGGACATATTTATGAAAAAAAATTTAAATCCTTTTCTCTAAATTTCTTGGAGTGAGATTTCACCTCAACAAATTTAGAATTCGACTTGTGCTCATTAACGTAACATTTTTACGAATTTGATGTGTTATATGTTAGCTTTGTATTATTCAGCTAAATCAAAATAAAACAATATTATTGTACATAATCTTAAGATAAATTTTGTACTTATTGGGTAATGTTGAAACTTTACGTGGCCATTAATTAATATATGAGATTAATCATTAGTAATACATGAGATGTCGAATCATCATAGTCGTCATCTAAATAATTTTATCGATTGATTGAATACTCAATTGATAAGCCAACATAGTAAAACTTACTTATGAAACTGGATATGTTATAGCTTTCTCGAGAAATTACAGTCTCTGATTGTAGAGAGTTGAATTGGAAACGTGTAATAACTCTACTACTGTCGTGCTGAAGGTATCGAGTGTATTGATACTGTAACGTTGTATAATGATTGTATACATATCCTATTTCTTCAATAGTATAAGCTACAAGAGAGAGAAAAGTACGTATAAAATAATCTTCTATTCAATTTGTATTTTTCAACGAGACCATATGAGATTTTATTTAAGCGCTTATAATCATTTATTCAATGTGCAATATTAAATAATATGAAAATATTGCACATTGAATAAATGATTAAGATAAAATGGAATTCTTCAATGTAATTTTTATAATATAGTATTCAGTTCTTATTAGGTCACTTTAGAAAACTCTTTTTATTCCGTGCGTGACGAATAAAGCATAACGAATTATAAATGAAACGGTAACCATATAACCAACAGAAGGTTGTTCTTTAGTCGGCAATCTTTGTAGATTTTCTTTACGTTTCGCTTTGGGATAGATGCGGCAACGTGCGGGCTTCTGTACGTCAATCGATACCATGAAACGTTACGCTCTGGGGAAATAAAAGGACGGATTCCATTGCCGACCAAAGAGTATAACGGATAGGATGTTAGCTAGTCATTGTTTCAATCGGCTTGCGTAATTTTCGAAACGGACCAAAACTGATAACGAGCGGTTCTCGTTATTTAAAGGCCATGGTCAATACTGCTCTATGTTTGCTTAAGATTCCGGTTTGCCGATCGGCGTCCGTTTATTGATCGGCACCATTTAAAACTTTAAATTGGCAGGTAACGAGCACCTTTTGTACTGGGTAAACGCTAGTCCGGAATACGTTTCGCCATTGAAGCGGTAACGATGCCGGCTTTTTATCGAGAGCCAATTTGACCGACTAGGGAATCCGATGTAGAGCATGTCGAAGTACATAACTTATAAAAATGTTGCGTGAATGTGCACAACAAATTAATAGGTTTGTCATTAGTGTAGCTAACTTCATGTTTTTGATTCTTAATCAGCGAGGAAATCGTTTGAAATTTTAATTATTTTAATGCACAACAAATTAAATTTGGATTGGGCTATGAGAATATAATTTCCAGTTTTTGATGGATGTTATTTATGAATTTTAATGATTATTAATAAATAACATCTAATATTTCGGTTTCCTCGCACAAACTAACATTAATATGCAGTCATATAATTTCCATTTTGCATGTTTAAATTTAGAGAGATTTTACTATCTAATATATAATACACTATATAATACATTATATTTAATTTTCATATTGCACATAAATTTCTTTTTCATCAAGATTAATGAAAATTTTTATATTTTTAAAAATTATAAAAAAAATAATTGAATTTTGAAACTTTTTTCTTTATTTAAAATATCTAAAATATCTCATATCCATGTGTGAGAAAATCACATGAATAGTATGGATAGCATATTCAATACGATATTAATATATTTAATTCTATGACTTCTCTTTCGTTACAAAAAGAACATAATTGGAAATATTTTATATATATTATTATTTTATGATCAATTCTTAATCACTGTTTCATTTTTTATAAAATATATTACAAAATAAAATTCAATTAATTGTTTTATTTTTATCATTCTTTCTAATAATCTTATATTTGGATGCACACATAGCTATATTATTATTAATTGCATGCATAGGATGGAAAATTATTGTATAAAGAAATAAAATTATTGTATTAACATATTGTATAATTTGTTTGTCTATTTTTTTGGAAAATATAAATATATTCAAAATATCCTCATGGTAATCTTGTATTGTGGTTAAGAATTTAGTGATATTTAAAGAAATGAAAATTCCGTTTATAAGTATATCTATGTGTATTGTTTAATAGGAACACGAGAAATTCATGTTACTGTCAGCAGTATTACTAAATAACATTCAAATGCAATATAAGCGTATCCAACGAGTTCTATTGCGCCGCGTCGACTGTTTCCATAGCTACTCTTGCTTGTTTCATTTTACTGATGGCAACATGCGTTATTTCCGACGAAACGCGTGCGGGACCACAAAATACCGCGTCCGTGGGGACAATCCTCGTAATAGTCTTGCGCGAAATTAACGTCTCGACGACGATGACGACGACGATGACGACGACGACTACATACGCATGCTACCTACTTATGTACCTCCGAAGTGCATGCCACTCTCCGTGATTATGCAATTCCGCGCCTGTCAACCCATTTTCCAAGATGGTCGAAAATACGTTTAATGTTCAGTCAAGATCATATTTTCCCATCGGGAATTTGTTATTGGAGATTACTTTCGTGCTATCATTTTCAATTACGTGCTACATTTATATTAAAATACTATGGAGAATACACATTGTACACAGTGTTAAAAAATTGGAAAATTAAAGTTTTAGTTTTTAATACTTTGGAAAAATAAATCATCAAGTTTATATTAAATTTTATTTATGATAATTTAAAATGCGATATAACTTTTAATTATGGACTATTAATTATAAACAAATTAATTATTTAATTCGATTAATTAATAAATGAAACTACATATAGTTTTACAACATTAGCGTGATATGAGAGTCAAATAAATGCATTTAGTATTAAATCCAATTGTGCAACAGAAAGTGAGAATTTTTCTTTATTATATTTATTATACAATTGCTCAACAAAAAACATTCCGTCTTTATCTTGTGCTTTTTTCATTTTTCTATTTTACTGAATAATGCATATGAATCTAACAATAAAGCTTTATATAAAAAAACAGGTAAATATTTTGACTATCTTCATTATTATTTTAATACGATACATTATAAAAATATTCTATATATTCGAAAGTATACCGTGTTGATTGCAATCGATTGTGCCAAAAATATTAGTGTCATAACTAAAAGATTAGAGTGAAACTGTTTTCATCATGTATCAACGAATATTCAATTTAAATATATTGTAACTATAATATATTTTCATAATTGAACTTAATTGTATTCAAACTATATTTTTCTTTAGATTTATGCAGATACATGTAATTATATATATAGAATTAAATCGTGCAAATGTAAATAAAAATACATGTGCAAATATTGTAACGATATTTTATAAAATACTTGAAAAAATACTTTCACGAATGACATCTGCGAATATTTTGAATTGAAATAAATTATATGAAATAGTGAATACTCGGTAATATTTCAGAATGTTTCATATATCTAAAATGAAAGAGACGAGAATTTTCCGACAATTTTACATCTTGTTTTATAATGGCAAATACACACCTATATAGTGAGGCGAGCGTACTTTGTAGTATGCCGCAGAAGCACATACTAATCTAAGGAACACTAGGAAAACTTTCAATGAACACGCGCAAAATTTTGTCGTGACCATGCAAGAGATATGTCTGGATAATTCGTTCCCGTTTCAGTGAGTGTTCAGAAGTCTAGGATAAGCGGGAACACGCTCGGGAAATAGGAAACTTTTCTAAACTATGAAAGTTCTATGTTTACTAGTGTGTACAAACAACATCTGTGTTTATATATATAATTTTGCGCAGTTATCTGCCCAAAATTGTTAGGCTCTATTTTCATCATTTGTTTTTAAATCATCTGTTTTCGGTTATGAACTTTTGACAATTCAATAGATTGACAACTATTTGATTTATATACTTTAAAATATCTTAATTGAAATAGAAATAATAATAGGAGAGTGTTGTTTAATACAAATTGGTTGCCTAAATCGTATTATTAATTTTTCATTCATTTAATAATATAAATAACATTTAGTGATGAAATATGAAATAAATAAGAAATGAATAATAAAACAAAAATTTAATAATTAAGGTTATATTTTGTTTTGTGCATACTTTAAAAAAAAATCAAATTCAATTAATATTAATTTTTGATCAATTTATGTAATAAATAAAAAAATAATGTAATTATGCAATTTTACTAATTTTTAAAATTATATTGCACTTTCGTTGTAAGAATAAAATTCAGAGAATAAAAAGAAATAATTTTATAAGACAAGTTTTAAATATAAATAATAGAAATAAGATAATGTGATTGATATAGAAGTTAATAGATGTGAAATCGATTTCATCAACATCGCAACAAAATCATATCACTTTATCCTACCATGGAGTAAAACGGTAGCTTTTCGTGAACATGTATTTATACGGGTGTTGTGCATGGTACAATTAGACATATTGTTCTCAGTTGTTTGCATAGCTGGGCTTTGATTCTCCTCCCCCTCCATTCCGGCTCAATTGTTTATATGTACCGCGATGGCACAAGGGTAACTGGTATAGTGCTGATAGTCACTTTGGAATTTGCACACTTCTATAAACTGTAGCAGTTGTACAACAATAACGACATATCAACATCCACGCGCCTTTTTTGCTTTTTCCTCCCGCATGTAGGTACTACACTTTTGGCATCTATCGCTACGAGCTTCGAAAAACATTCGCGAGTATCAGTTTGAATCCCATCCTCGAACTTGAAAAGGGAATTTCACCCGCAGCGCAATGGTCGCAAATATCGCGTCAAATACGCGCGACTCGCGCGCGCGCGGAAATTGAATATCGCTCTCGGTTGATCGAGTGACGTTGCCGTTGGTTGGGAATTTCACCAAGTTTCTACTGAATCATTATTGACGCACGATATCTCGCGAGAAGAGTGAAGGAGCTTTTGACACGAACTATCGAACTGCGAAATGCAGGATATTTCAAAGTTAATGAGTATTTTACTTCATTTTATTGTAAATGCCAATATTAGTAGTCTATTTTCTGGTTTATTGACTGCTTTAAG
>Ga0157364_1006616_pt1 | contig 11929 bp, 2 predicted proteins | sample AttsexASBM2_FD_111476 | JGI IMG/M metagenome (GOLD analysis project Ga0157364, IMG submission 111476) | Fungus gardens microbial communities from leaf cutter ant in Ribeirão Preto, State of São Paulo, Brazil - Atta sexdens ASBM2 | ecosystem: Host-associated > Fungi > Mycelium > Unclassified ...
ACGACTCGTCCTTCCCACTCTAGAGAGTTCCGTTCCACGCGAGGCGAGAACTTTTGGTTAACTTTCCAACTGATGTGCTCCCACCCGATCGATGTGATTTGGTTTGAAAAAAGTCCACTGAGTTCACTGAGTTTTTTGTCTTTTCTGTCTGTTACATTTCCTTGTTACATACATTTAACGTAGGAAATTCAAGTCATTTCAAACTAAACCGCCTCCTGTTGGACCTCCTGTTAAGGCTTTCGCGATCAATGTTTGGTGAAACCCCGTCCCGTTCGCAATAATTCCGATTAAGATGGAAGAGAAGGTTCGTTCAAAGCAATGCCACGCGCCTATATATCTCAGCTTTTCGATCTACTTTCAATCTATTACCACGCTACAGTCCAAATCTTCGCACGCAAAACTTGTAATAAAATGAAAAACTTCTCGTCTGTCGTTTTCCTTCTCGTCCTTTCCGCGGTACTCCGCGGTACTCCGAACTCGTAAAGCGCCTCAGTTTATTAAGTAATTAAATCATTCGTGCCACTGGCGCAGCGCAAATTAACTTTCTTACGAGTAAATGAAACTTGTTTAAAAACTTTCGAGAGAATAATGAAGATTCTTGTTTGGCTGAACGTATCTATCTGGAGAGCGCTCTTGCGAGACAAGAACAAATAACCGGCCGTGGAAGAAAGGTCGTATTACAGTCGGGGTGAAGTATCTCTTTTATAACGCGGCTCCCTTGATTAATTTCAAGGATCGTAATTAACTCGCAGGAGCGCGTCGAGTGAGAGGGAGGCAGGGACTATCGAGTTCGCGCAAGACCTTCTCAAATCTGAATGTACAATTTGTCGAATTAAATCTAAATATATAATACGTGTCGGAACACCTGTTACACACACACATCGCGAGAGCGAGAGTTCGTAAATTTTCACGTAACAGTTGATGGTAACTCCGGCGTAATGAAAATCGGCGTGGCGAATCGCAGAAGCCTTATGGAAATTTGCGATAACAGTAACTACTAATTTCCGAATAAAACTTTAGAATCGTTTCTAACCAGCTAAAGAACGCGTCGATAATAATTTTAAAAGTTCTTTAAACGTCCAATTAAACTTTAAATTACTTGATGATAATTAATAGGAATTTACTTTCGAAGTGACTGTAAGATTATTAGAGGCTACGCGTCGTTAATTGTTAATCAACGATAAACTTCAATCGTCCTATTTCGTCGTCTAATTTTTAGACGCGGTGCAGTATTCGAAAGGTTATTAATTTCGTTAGTTATCCATTTAATGCGGGAATACAATTTTCGCGTTATTTACAACTGCAGAGATACCGTGTATGTGCCTTGCTAAATACCGCGATTAATTCGCGCATATATTAATTGCCGCCTCATATGATCACCGTTTCGGATAATCGGTGTTCAAATGAACGAGAATTTAGTACGCTTGCAGATATGTTTCGCGCAGAATTTTTATTTATTACGTAAATATAGCGAGATACATGCTGCAAATGGTGAACGTGGTCGGATCGATTACCAACAAAAGTCATTGCAGAAAATTATATATTCTCGTTTAAAAAAATTTAATCGTGTATTATCAAATATATCTAATTATCTATATTAATTATTTATAGAATACATTTATAGAATGTATTTGAAAATTTAAGAAACATGTATATAAATATATAATAAATGTTCGAAAAATTTATACTTGATTTGCTTGTTAAATTGACTACACAAAAATATTAGCATCGGTCTGAAACGACAGATAGAGGGAAAAGTAAAAGGATGAGATCCGCTGGCGATGAGTAACGGCATATCTCTAATTAGCACGCGCTTGCGATAGCTGGTGATTTAAATCGGCAAAGAGGAACCGCTCCTTGGGTGATCCTTCCAAGAGGTGCTCGCTCGTTACGAACTAATGTTGATACATCGACACCAGCGCAAGAGGAAAGAGGAGGATCATTTCGTAGCTCGGTCGATCAGTCATGGGGAGCTACACCCCTAATTAAGCTCGCGTTAAAATCCCAACAGTAATCAAGCCGAGGAGTCATTTGTCAGCGCTGCGCCGGATGGGAATCGGCCAATGAGATTATATTCCTGTGCTCGACTCTTATTCCACGCGCCGAAAACACGGTTTGATATTGACTTTATGTAAGCGAGTGTAGAACTCCCGAGCCCGAGTCGAGATTAATGCGCGTCGGTATTTACACGCAAATACGGTGGATAAAGTGCTTCAAAATTCGGACACTCCACACATTTGTTTCCATTAGGTTATTTTTACTCTTCGTAATGTACGACGCGATTAAATCGTACATATATTGATGCGACATATAGGTAAGATGTAATTACGTAACTGTATTTTCTTTAATTCGATGTCTACTATTACTCTAATATATTTCCCTCATGCATGATTGTATTTAAATAATTTATTACACCTCATATATCTTACAATATGTCTAACAAGACTGAGCAACGATAGCGATCACTGTTGTAATTTATTATTTCTATCAAAAAATCGTAACTTCAGACTGATATTATTAAACAGAAAATATTCTCGCTATTTCGTTATTTCTCACATTAATAATTCGTTAAGTGGAAAGTTAAGTTGACATTCTATCCTTCGTCCTAAAATAAGATTGTAACAGGATTATAAAGTATTCAAGACTTGTGGTTGCAACATCGATAATGAGGAAAATGATTTAAATGAATACAAAAAGCAAGATATAAATGACAATTTAAAAAAAAATAAATAAAAAATAAAAAAAATAATAAATTGTTTTTATCGGTAAAAACTTTAATTTCAAGATATCGCTAAAAAATGTCAAAACTAAGTATATCATTGTTTTTCATCGAGCTGTTAAATAAATTATTAAATCGTGTCTCCGTTTATTTTCACTGTCACATTTAAATAGTATTTTAACAATTTTTATTCCAATTTTAATTACGTATTAATTTTCGTGTAAAATAAACGTTTAATCTAATTGAAATATTAAATAGGTAATATATAATCGTAAAGGTTTTTTAAAAATTATATTATATACGATAATAGCAACAAAATTATATCATTTGTTAAAAAATAAAACATTACATAAATCATACATGTGTGTGTGTGTGCGTGCGTGCGTGCGTGCGTGTGTGTGCGCGCGCGCGCGCGTGTGTGTGTGTGTGTGTGTGTATGTGTGTGTCAATTTATGATAATATTGTATATAAATCAAATATAAAAAATAATTTTCGAAATGTAGATAATTATTATTAAATTTAGAATTATCAAATAGCTAATAAAATGAAGTATAATATAATGAGAATTATTATTATTATTAAAATTGTTATATATATTAAATACAAACAACTACCTCTGTAAGTAACATAAAAAAAGTTTATATTCAGTGTTTATAGAATAGCAGCTTAACTTTTTTCTGCAAAATTGTTACATTTGAAGTATTAATAATTACATTATTCAATTCTATTTCAGTACTATTGAATTTATGTTTTAATTAAAACACTAAAAACTGTTTTCTAGCGTTTATAAATCATTAAATCACGAAATAAATTTGAATGCAAAAATACTACTAAAGTAAAATTTTATAAAATAGATTTCTCAATTAAAAAAATAAAAAGATAATTGTACAAGAATTTTTCAAATAAAGTTAAAATCCATTTTTAATCAAATATGTCTCTATTGTTTTGATTCTTCAACATTCCCTTACTCCAATTTAATTATCGTATGTTTAACGAATTGTATTGATCCAAGCAAAATTGAAAAACGGCTCGAAAGAGAAAAAAGAAGATACAAAAAGGAACGGTGAGAGGAAATTAGTCAACGCGCTCACTAGCAAAAGAGGCAGAAGGGGACAGACTGAGGGACAGACAGAAATCGTGAAAACGGCAGCGCGTTTCCGATGTTCCAATTACTTTTACTCGTGTAACCCCCATGATGACGAGATTGGGCCATGCGCGCAAAGTTAACCCACTTTATTCCGGAGGGAGAGAGCAAAACAGGGAGGCATAGTGGAAATTCGCTTTTCCAGTCGACCCCTTTCCTCTCGAATCGTTACACGCCGACAGGTATGTATACTCGGCCTCGAAATAACGGCCGGAATTAGAGAAGAAGTGAGAGTGAAAAAGAGAAAGAGAGAGAATGAGCGAGAAAGCATTACCGTGTGCAGATAGGAGTTGCGCGAAGTGACGCGAGGCGATGGTGCCTAGCATAATTATTATCGATCACGAATTACGCTGCCTGCGGGAACACGGTCTCTCCGGTCTCGCGGTGCCAATCTGCCGGAATATTCATTACCGCGAGAGCTAATCTCCGTCGTAATTATCATCAGCCCGCACCCGAGACTTGGCGCTATCGCCTCGAAATTTTCCAGGTTACTGCGAAACGAAAGTTTCGGGCGCAAATGTTTGCACGATCGTCAGTCGTCAGAGATGATGGCTTGGCAGAATTTGGAATTCTAGACGGATCATACTGAACTCCGACTGTATAATATTTGAGGAAGCTGTGGTATTTTTATCGTTTGTATTTGCTGACAATCAAAGTATTCAGCTGCCACAAAAAGTGTAATCACCAATGGTTCTGTCGTAATGCAAAATTTATATTTAAAGTTTTAAATGAATTATGATTTAATAATAATAATAATAATTTAATAGTAACAATAATATCGAATAATAATATTCGTGTTTCAACGTTTCAACGTTTCAACGAAAATTATATCTTGTCAACTCAAATCTAAAAATTTTAAAAATTCGAAATTATCCAAAGAGATTTCTCTCTTTTTCTATGTCATTTTGATTACAAAAAAAGATATATACGTTGCATCTGTATCATACACCTCTATACCGTCATATTAATCTAATGCATGCAGTGGTGACCCATTCGGCTTTGCGATTCGCAGCTTGCCTTAAAATTTCGCGCACGAAAAACTCCGCGACATGTCGACAGCAAACATAACTAAGGGAATGTGTTCGAGCCACATGGGAAATATGTGTCCGACGCATACGCGTGCAAATGCATCGAGGGTCACACGAACGTGCGCTGTCCAGTACAGTTTGTCTATCTCTCGATCATCATCCACCGAACCCCTCAACACTGACCCCAGACTCGAGGAGGTACGCAAGGGTGGTGCACATTCATCCCCGATGTCGGATCTTGCCAATTAACGCTCAACGCTTCGCTCTCGAGAGGGCTAAAAGATATTTGTACTTGGCACAATTTCGTTAATAATGACGTGTCCTCGGAGCAAGCGCTAGCTCCAGGGAAATCCCATTTATGAATATAAAAAAATATTGTCCCATATATTAAAGTCATGTATGAATGCAACGAATTAAACGAAATTGTGTGTTACTATGGTGCGTACTGTCGTAACTGTTTCATTGAAATTTTCGATGTAACAATTGTTACCCTTTATTGGTTTAAGCAGTCGTCAAGTTTCCAGTTTGAGAATGCATAGTTTGGCCCCCGAGGCTTCGCGAGGATTCGCTTTCTGCCTGTATGTTCACAGGGGATGATTAAAATCTGACAATCTCACGGATTACTCAGCGCAAGATATTTTCATGAGAATTGAAGTCGTCTTTACTTACCTGAAACACAAAATTATACAAATCATTAGTCAGAGTTATAAACTATCAATATTAATAAATTAATAAAATTTTTTAACATTATTTTTTACACACATATATATATTTTTTTGTTTCATACTATTATAACATATATGTATTATGATTAAAAAATATAGAAAATTCGGAACATGAAAGTCATGAATCATGAATTCTGATACTTAATTTCATTAAAATCCCATGCATATTGAATCGCTCTTTACGAAATTATAAATTATGCAGAATTAATAACCGCTTATTATTACTGAAAAAATTTTCTAATTGAAAATAGACGAATCAGAATTTTTAGTTAAATTTATTAGAATTCTAATTTTTTAAGATAACCGAAATTCTGGTTGATACAATATTTCTGGTAAAATTCTACTAGAATGCTTATTTTTACAAAAATAATTATATCAATCCCAATTCTAGTAGATTTAACTAGAAAATTCTGATTCGTCCATTTTCTATCAGAATTACTATTTAATCCAACCAGATCATGTTTCTCAATCTATATATTAAAGTTTAACACTTAACAGATATATGCGGAAAACAAATGCTGCTTCAATTCATAGAATATCGAAACTTCAAAGCAAACAATTTAAATATTACTTGAATATTGGAGCAATCAAAATGAATATTTCGTAAAATAACAGATATATAATCTGTAAACTTAATTTTAAAAGCAGATCTGATAAAATTAAGCTTCCATCTTTTAATATATAGAGATATGTAAGTTGACTCAAGATGCAAAAGTTTTCGATACGCGCGTAATGCTTTCCCTTTCATGCGAATTCGCCTATTGTGACGCGAAAGTCTGGCTCATGATTGTGCTTGACTGATTTCCGCGAGTCACCGTCGTCCCAATGGACCCGTGAATTGCGCGTGTAAGTATTTCTGTCGGTCATGAACAAGAGTAGTTTCGGAGTTCGGAGACGCCGTCACGACGGCAATGAGTCTTGAATAGTTTTACGAATGCCGCTCCTCGTAATGTTATACTTGGTTCTCTCTATCTCTTCCCTTCCGCCTATTTGCCATTCTTCTTCGCATTCTTTGCATTGCCATAATCGTTTTCCTTCTTTCTTGATGATTAGAGAAACATTAAATAAAAACGTGAGTGATCCAAGATCGTAAACCACATTGTGAAATAATTAGAGAATGTAGACGAAAAGTATAATTTTACTGAAGTATCTGAAAATTTAATTAGATACAAATCTGAAAATAATTTTATTGAATTATCAAATATAATTAGGAGTTTTCGAACTGCTAGAATGTCAAATGCTAGAATGTCAAAATTTTTCCTAGCATTGTTCATCATGCATGAACAACTTCTTACATAATTATTTTGATAAATCAACAAAATTATTTTAGAAATATCTAACTAAAATTTTTTAGATATTTCAACAAAATCATTCGCTTCGTTTTATATCACGGTTTTTATTCTAATAGCTTATTTATTTTTGTTCTATTTTTGTCCCATTAGCAATATATTTATACGCTAAGATAAAAGTATACAAAATTTCAACGAATAATTATTTGAATGGTATTGATATAACATTTATTTATGGAAAAGAAATATTTGTTATATAAAAAAAATAGTTAAATTAAATTAACAATTTTTGTACCAAATAAATATACATTTAGTAAATATTCAATGAATACTATTCAAATAAATATTTATTAAATTCAATTAAATTATTAAAATTCAGTACATTTTTCCATCAGTGTATAAAAGTTGTATACTGAAAGCAATAACGTAAAAGATGCATACAAAGAGAGGCAGGTATATTGTTATCGTTATACTATAACAATCTGTACATGTATTACACATTATATATTGTCATAAAAGATCGTATATCTGTTAAAATTGGTTGTATATTCTATCGCAAACAGATGAAAATAAAACAATGATGAAGAAATGGATAAATCTGGATGAAACGTGTCACCTCGTTGAACAAATCCGCGATAACGAAACCCGCTCTCACTATCTCGCGGCAAGTTCCCTTCGTAGTAATAAACGCGCCTAATTCTCTCGACCGCAATGTCGAGTCGAGCGACTTGGCACGGTCATTTCTTACTTCGTTGATTCTCGCTCCGTTATCTCCTGGAGAGTTCCTGGCTGCAGACCTGTCAACGTGCGTCCGCGAGATAATTTGTTCTCTTTGCACTGCATCGGAGACAGCGCGATCGTCGCGAGAAAACTTTTCGCGTGGAGTTATGTCCGTACTTTCTTCAACTGTGTCATCAAGTCTCGAGAAACTAAAAAGAATGTTAATCTGTGTGTTGTTATCGTTGGACGAAAAACGCGGTTTTTCTTAATAAAAATAGAAATGTCTCAAGAAAGATTGGAAACGGAAAGCAAGCAAAGTGCAGATCTTTCGCCAAGTTTTATGCTGAAAGAAGATTACGTCATGTGCAAACTTAATTTATGTTCCGACATAACAAAAACTGAATGCTTTCGTATACTTATAGCAAACTCGTAAGAAAGAAACTTTACCTTGCAAAAGAACGTTAATATTATGTTTTAGCTGACGCTCATTAAATTATAAAATTAATTAATTTAATACACAATATTAAGAACTGGTTATATACAAGATCAGCACAAACTCATCATTTTTATAATTTACACGGAAAACAAATTTGTTCATTCTTGCGATTATAGTCTAATCGATTGAGGTATAATGATTATTCAAGTGATAATTCATCATAATTGAATTTTACAGCATAATTTAATAGCGTCTTCACGTTAGAATATCACTTCCGCATTCAACGCTCATTGACCTATAAATCCGGCATTAATGCTAGCATTTCCGAGGATCGCTTTCGAGAAAATCCTGTTTAAACGGGCCGCAACGCGGATTGGAACGCATAATAGAAGGCATATCGCGGAGAGCTTGATTGCCCTTAGAGTTGGCCTCTGGGAGCTTCCCCTAATCGTCTACGGCCGATTCGCTTGATCGAGCAACCGTGTCGAATTTTCCGCTCGAGGTAGCTGAAGCTCCGTAACCCCGCCTCCGAAATCTCCTAGGATTTCGCGGGCGGACGCTGCGCCGAAAATTCTCGCGGAAAATAGGAGAGACACGAACTTTCGATCTGATATCCAACCGAGCGTGCACACGTTGGCTTTAGAGCACGCGTAACTCTGCCGAAAAGGGTGCCGTGTCACGTTCACATTCGAGTCTCGTTTAAACGCATTTGGAAACTTCCTTCCGTATTCCATCTACGAAACAGTTCCTACATCATGATGGCAGATTGTTTCTCATTGTTTCTATATGTCTTTATAAAAAGTTCTGTTTTGATCGCATATATAATGAATAAATCATATAGCATCTCATTGAATATCTCATGTTTCAATATTCGTTTCGATCCACATTTATACGATATTTTATATTCTACAGAGTAATAAAAATAAAGTTTGGCTACAAAGTTTTGTTATTAAATCATTAACGTAGATTTGCAAAAATACAATCTCTGAAATGTTAGTTATATCTTATTATATATTAAAAATAATAATTAACATTCAAAATGACCATGTTCAGCTTTGATAGAAACTTTAAGACTTTTCAGGAATAACTTCCAAGGATAAATTCTACCAGTCAGTAAATAGAACGGTCTTCAGTTCATCAACCGATGAAAATCTTTCAATATAGTCTTTTTGGGATTTAACGAGATGTATAACTAATATAAACTTCAAAATTGATTTTTTTTTTTAATTAGATACGTAATTATCTTCTAAGTAAGCTGACATCATTTTGATGATAAAATAATTAGAATAATGTCTTTAATATAGACATCATTTTCATTACAATTAATAATATCAGCTTGTTACTTGAATAGTGATTTCATAAACACACAAAAGTTGAGGAGGTACTTTTTATCTATATTAACGCATTTTTCAAAAAAACAATATAATACATGAAATAATAATTATTAATAAATTAATCTTATAACTGCAATAACATTTCGCTTTTTCTTAGAAGAATCAAATTAAATGTTAGATCATCATGTCATAATAGCGCGTTATCACAACAATTTACGGAATAGCCAGTGTATTTAGAAAGTTGAGAAAATTTGCCGAGTAACTCGTTTGAGAAGTAGAAAGTGTCTTATACTACGATGTTTAATTCACTCCTTGCAGAATGATGTATGTCATAAAGCAACATCCGTCGCACGTGACTCGTACGCATCTACATTTTGTAAAGCTTGTGACTGATCAAATGTACTAGAGGAAAAGAGAGAGAGAGAGTTCACTGTGCAAAGCCGGTCCATCGTCTAAAATTAAGCATCAGTACGAATTCCATAGTCGCGTCGAGTAGCTACCGACATGGTCTGTCCATTTCTCGTGACAAGCAGACAAACAAGCATTGCTGTTGGGGCGAAGGAGAAATTCCGGAAGACAGGTCGATCCTTCAAGTTACCAAGGAGTAGATAGAGAGAGAGAGAGAGAGAGAGAGAGAGAGAGAGAGAGAGAGAGAAAGGAAAAGACAAGGAAGTCGAGAATAGACATTCGTATAAATTCACCCTACATATCAACGTATGAATTCATTCTGACAAGAATGGAGTTCATTGGCATTTAGAATAGCAGAGTTTTAAGAACGAATGTAGAGCAAAAATAATATTATTAATTCATCAAAATCGTAAACTGAAAATAAGTTCAGAAAATTAATGATAAATATATATGAATAGAATCATATGTCATTTATGTAGTAAAATTACAACAAAATAGAATACAAGGAATATATATATATATATACATACACTGCATATCAAATAACAACCAAATATATTCGCATATTGCGGCGATTTGCTTTAAAGGATAATTAAACACCATGAAGTGTAGCCATTGTCACCATAAAAATCGTGATGGGACTGCGGTCTTTGTGGTAAACCGCAAATCTGGCTACGATTCATATCTGGCTTTTGCCAAATCGATAGAGAATGGATTAAAACGATGATGCAATTACGAGTGTGAATCAGCTCAAATAATAGTCGATATATTAATGTGTATTATCGACGAGAGCAAATTGCTATTAAACGTCTATCTATTCGATCGAAACGTCGATCTATTTATTCTAAATACGAATTTCAAAGATACAAAATGTTCATTAAATATTCTGGTAGGAGAAATAGCATAAACTGATAATATAATTTAGAAAAAATTAAATTACAAAAATTAAAATATTTTATGAATAAAACGTTTTTTTAAATGTTTAAAAATAATCATGGCATAACTGCTTATATAACGTAATCTTATCTTATTCATCAATTACAATTAGCATATTATAATGCAAAAACTCTCGAATTAGTTTATTTATCGCATTTTAAATATCTTCTTCTTTTTGAATTGCAATTTTGAAATTTTGAATTGCATTTAAGTGGGTTAGCACCTAAATTCTTAAGTCTAAATTCTTAATTCCTCATAATTCCCAAGCGCACGAAAGTTTCGACTTTTTCCAGCACCATTCTTGCGACAGTACATCCTTACTAAAGTTCCGAGAATTTATCGAGGCGTAGATTTAAAAGTTTAGGAATTACGACAAGAGAGTCGAAAAACTTAATTCACACACCGATCTCATTTCCTTACGACTTATCTCGATTGACTTTTCGTTTTTCTTTATTTTGTAGACACAGTGTAAAAAAGATTTAGATATCAAGATCTAGTGTGTAATTTTACATCAAGTAAATCTTCTGTCTTGTATACTTTTTTACGTTTTACCTAGATAATTTTGAGAATATTCTTATAAATGTATTATGATATTTATAAGAGTATATTTTATTAAATAATCAGAGACGAAGGGATAAATCTTTTGACAAGGAATTATATGAACAAGATAACACGATTAACAGTGAAATAATTTTTCGAAGAGATCGTGTTCTCACTGTTAACAAGAGTCAAGACCAACTTGAGACTACACTTGGTGTTTCAAAATTATCAAATTTTATGACAATTCACATATTTTATTTCTTAAATAAATTTAAAACAAATTGCATTCTAAATACATATTTAATATTAATTTTTTATAATTTAAATATTGTAATTTAAAAATAAAATTTGACACTTTTAGTTTTATTATCACAATTTTCATAAAGTTGAACTTAAAAGTTAAATTTAAAATTAACTTAATTAGATTTTGGCTATTCCAGAAATTTAATTTAAACTCCACTTTATTTTGGATAACTCATTTTTGAAACTATAAAATTTTTATTAGATATAAAATTTTAAAGAGAATTAATTTTATCGATAAAATAGTTCGAAAATTAAAGACAACGGTAATTCTAAAACATTATATATATATATATATATATATATATATATATATATATATATATATATATATATATATATAATGATTA
>Ga0157364_1006617_pt1 | contig 11929 bp, 2 predicted proteins | sample AttsexASBM2_FD_111476 | JGI IMG/M metagenome (GOLD analysis project Ga0157364, IMG submission 111476) | Fungus gardens microbial communities from leaf cutter ant in Ribeirão Preto, State of São Paulo, Brazil - Atta sexdens ASBM2 | ecosystem: Host-associated > Fungi > Mycelium > Unclassified ...
TGAAAAATATTGTTTTGTATGGACATTGTTTAACATATTTTTTTTCGAACCTTTAAATGCAGAATTTTGAAAACCTGTATTAAAAAGGTGTTATATTAAAATCTTGATATTTTAAGAAATTCTGCCGTAATAAACTATTTAACGTGATTATATTTCGCTTTATATTTGTTTGGTTTTTATATTTATTTTTTTTTTTAGAAATTGTAATTAAATCTATACTTATAATATATTCTCAAGTATCAATAAATCAAAAAACAATAATGTACAATAGCGAGTTATTACTCTTTTGTTAATACACAATATGATTTTCCTTTACACATAATGGGTTATTCATTTTTAATTAATTTTTGTTATTTTAATAAATAAACAAAAATTATTAAGCAATTATACATATTTTAACATCTTCGAAAAGTATTATGGGATTGTGTACTTAAAAAAGTTGTATATAAATATTAAAACTATAATTACTTGACGCGCCTAATTTTTCGAAGAAAAGAAATGTGCAGAAAACAAATGACTCAGTCATGGATATTAATTATAAGGATTAATAATAGTGTTTTTATTTAGAATATAAAAATATCCCAGGTAGTCATTTATGTAAAAAATAAAATTAGGTGACTTCTCTCGATTAATATTCATCGATACCGCCGCGATTACTCTAATTACATACATTGAGTGTGCAACTTTCTCGGATGAGGTCGTAAGGGTGAAGTCTCTTTCTTTCCTTTTTTTTTCGATTATTAACAGTATTATTGCGTGGAAAGTTGCGGTGGCGGTACGTCATCGTGCTTAATGACGTTCCTCAGACCCGGTCACGGCGGCGGTAGCATGTGCCGACAGATCGGAGTATAGTCCTCGCCTTCTGTGAAATTACACCGCGATGCGGCTTGTCATTATCCAATCCTGAACGTTTTATTCCATGCAGCCTTTCCATGCACGTTGCCGAACGCACGCATTAACGGCGAAAGCAGCTCTCCGAATCTTCTTGTTCTTCCGTCCCAAGATAGAGTTCGTCTCTCCTACATTAGGCGATTAATGGACCGTCTTGACGTGAGACAAATCTTCTCTCAGTATATGCACGAGACAAATTCAAATATTGATTCTTCGATAAGTTACAGTTTTTCAATTATTGCTACTTTCAGTAGAATAATGTATGAAAATTTGAAATGAAACAAATGTTTTATTCTTTGTATATATAATCGTATTATTTTCCGTTTTTATATTATTTTTTTATTTATACATGTATAATTAGCCTTTTGTGTTTACGGAGAAAAGAAAAATATCATTAAGCTTGAATGTTTAACATTCTGGTATTGATTATGTAACTTTTTAACGTCGTAAACTCGTAAATGTAATTTCCTAGAAATTTGCTAAGATAGAGATAATAATGACAAATATTATCGTTTATAGCTGTGAAAATTTTTATATTTATATTGTTGAAGATATACACTGTTAGAAATGTAAACACGAGCTTCCTGTACATAAATGCATTTCGTGATTATGAAATTAAAGTAATGAATGATTTAACTGAAAATTAAGTTACAGTAATTACTTAAATGAAATGAACGTGAATTAAATTTCATAAGTTTTCATGAAAAATACATTAAATTTTATGTACATGTACACAAATATACTTTTTAGTTATAAATAGATTAAATTTAATGTAATGTCATGAAATTAAATTCAAATTGTATAACTTAAAAGTTATTAAAATCTAAGAACATTTCTTGTAACACATCGACGCGATACTTGCTGATCTTCCGCATGCAACAGGTGTCATGCAGCCACGTGGTTATTCCGGCTTTAGATAGAATTATCTCGATACTGTCAAACCGATTAGAGCAAAATTATTTATATAACTCAGCTTGATGCTATCGACTAGCATTACATAGTCGATGATATTTATACTTTATAGTCATTACAGGATTCCTGCATCGAGCGTGGGCGTTTCATCTTGGATGTGCGTAAAATGCGTAGGAATGTGCTATATCATGTTACATCACAAAACATCAAACAAATATTTTTCTCGAAAAGGAAGAAAGAAAAAGGTCAACTTTCTCAGATGAATAGTTGAGTGCCAGTAATTATAAGTAATTATTAATTATTAAAAAATATGGAAACATGATAATTTTCACAAATATATAGTACAAAAATATTTAGTATAAATGTAATCTGAGACATCTGGTCGAAGAATCATAGCTACTCTCTTTCAGAAATGTGAATTTAATCATTACATTAAAGTATTTAATCCTCATGCATTACTTGCGTGATTTTTTAACGTAATTACTCGCATGGAGTGTTTTTCAACATTGTTTTTCAATTTTCATCGTCTTTTTTAATAATTTACAATTAAAAAAAGATTGATAATAATGATATAATGATTTATACATCCTTTCGAACATAAAATTTTTTTTTAATTATATAACAATTTGCATTAAATATTATATAACAATGTGTGTAAATAGCATTCATATATTTAATAAATGCATGAAATTGGGATTTCCTGAACACTCTACGAATAATAAAGGGTTAATGTCACAATTAATGTTGGTAGAAAACTAAAAAAAGAGTCTGATTGCATTAATTATAATTCTGTTGAAAATAGGCAAATCAAATTCTCTCTCTCTCTCTCTCTCTCTCTCTCTCTTATTAAATTTATATTATTATATTATTATTATTTATATTCTAATTTAATTAAGATAATCAGAATTCTAATGAATATGAATCCTCGTTCATTTTCAATCAGAATTTTTTCTTAATATGTAGTATATGTATATGGAGCAGCACATAACTTTTGCGAAATTCAATTCGGAATAGTTTTTGCTCGAAATACAAAGTAAACGTGCGAGGTAAAAGGTTCGCCAGACAATAAAACAATGAGAATCTATAAACAAACCAGCGATGTGGTTTCAGGATCACCGATGCGTATTCGCGCGGCGTTAAGACACACGCGTGGGTGGTCGGTCCGTCTTCTTGCCCCACTTTCGCTTACGCATGCACGAGCACGTGCGTGCCGGGCCACGCTTGCTCCCGGTGTTCTCGCGATAATAAAGCGACGAGCTCGGAGCATCCACGTGCGCGCGACGGCCGCACCGGCCGCGGCTGGTACACGCATTCCTGCGTGTATGTACCTGCCGCATGCGTCCGTGCGTGCGTGCGTGCATGCATGCAACGGCATCGATGATATTTAATACATGGCCGACCAGTTCTGCACGATACAACGAGCGCTTGCTCTCATCTTTCTATTGTAAAACGTGAAAGCCGGCGAGATCGCACAGCCAGTTCGCCATCTGCCGATGCACTGTGCGATGCGAAGAATTGCGAGGTGAGATAAATTTGAGATACCTTAAGTAAGATAAATGTGGACATAACCTAATTATTGGACAAAATGACAAAAATTTTGAATATTAAGTTTTTAAATAAATTCGTCTTATTAAATGTTTAGAAATAATGAATTTATTTGAAGTCGTACACATGATTAAAAATCTACTGGCTACTAATTGGTATTTATCTTTCTGATCCACAGTGAGAAACATGTGTAACTATTAAGTTGATCTCTAGTTGAGCATGTGCAATTTTGCTCGAGGAAATATATTGCAATGCGTATAAATATACAAATACTTGAATGGTAATTTAATTCTTTTTTTATGAAATTATCTGTTACGAAAGCTGTATAAATGAATACACAACGGGATGTATATTATTAATGGAGGTGAGAGGGAATGTTTGCGAGATATATTTATTCGCGTAGAAAAGGCTCAACAAAGTTAAATGACAAAATAAAAGATTGAATTCAACGGCAGACTTGGGTGCCGTTAGACTTGGGTAACGTCAAAATGCACGAGGAAGTCTCCGCCAGGTATAAATGTCACGCATGATATTATCAAGAATATGATATGCCGTGATTGACTATCAAGGATTACAACAATTTAGTATCCTGCATATCAGGCAGTTACATCGTATATATACGGATTCTGCGAAAGGATTAACCTTTGAGTGTTATGACGTTATCCAACGGCCAACGGCAAGGGGCATTGTGCGTTCTCACGCGCCGATTGCATGCACGCGTGCGACAAAAAAAAATACCCTTTAAATATGAGTTAAAAATTAGCCTCTTGAAATAGTCTAAGGACTAATCAATTGTGCTTTTTACCTAATCTTTCTTGCTTTCTACCATGTTTTGAATTTTTCAGAGAGATCTCACTCAAAACGAGTGAAAATTGTTCCAATCGATAACGAAAATTCTGCTACTTGGAATAGAATCCCAAAAAAATATGAAACTTGCATAAGTTTAAAATAGATGGATTTAATTACGATAAAAGATTTTTTTAGTTTGCTATAATTCGATTTTAGATGCAACCCCTTTTGGAATGAAATCGGGTTTTACAAATTTGATGGACTTTGGGAGAGACAAAATATGCGATTGTCGATAAAATAGTCACAAAGAGGGAAAAAGGCATGAAAGTAAGGAGAATGGAAAGAGCACACATTATAGATTAGCTTTAATAGTAATGGAGACATAACAGTTTCGAGGTGCGAAGAACTTGATGGATACCGCTCGACGGGAACGGCGTGTCAACCAGCGGGGTGTCGCAATCGCGAGCTGTAACTTTTTCTCTGACAGGCGATTCCCATGATGACGCAATTTCGTTACTCCCACAGATGTAGAGCGTTCCTCGTAATTCCGACATGTTTCTAATAGCCGTTCAACGTGCGTAGTGTCGCAATAAATACGCGTGCGGTGACAACGATCCTCGAAACGACTCGAAAGTTTCGACGATTTCGCTCGTAAAAAAAAAATGACGACATCATTCGGCGAACGGTGACGATTATCAATTCGCTATCGATTATTTAATTTTGAGCGAATTTTGACAAGTGACAACCAGACAAGTGATATCCAGAAACGAGACCGAAGACATCTAAAAGACATTTTTGACGTCAAAGACATTTTTGTAAAACGTCAAAGACATTTTTGTAAAAGGCGTCTTAAGCGATGTTTACAAGAGATCTCAAGGCGTAAAAAATAATCCACAGTCGTTTATTATTCTTCTCACATTCGATTATGATTGGTCGATTTCTTCTGGTTTGAGGCTTAAGTTTTACACCTTAAAATATCATTGCAGACACCGCTTTAAAAACATCTAAAAGACATCTTTAAGTACACATGCCTCTATATATTTTCAAGGTTGAGTAGTAACTAGTTAAACCGTTAAAAGAAAAAGTTAATAATTTTTAACTTAATTAATTTTAAATGCATTAAATTTTAACTTAACTAAGTACTTTTAAACGTTAACTTTTTAACTTTTTTTTAAGTTAAAAAATTATTTTATCTCTTTTAAATATTATTTTTGCATGAAATTGAATGGAAAAATAATGGATTTCTTTTTACTACACCTAATATCTTAGAAAAATAATAAGATATAATAAGACTAAGGATATATTCATAATCTATTCATATTTTAAGACCATATCTTAAGTAATTTCTTAGGATACTAATACAATTCTCTGATTGGTTTATGCGGTTATGTCTTGAGCCTTAGTCCGGCTTAATCCTACAATAGGTGTTTTAAGCCTTAAATCATAAGAAATTGACCAATTACAGTCGAATATTCTTCTCGCATTCGATTGTAATTGATCAATTTTTTATGGCTTAAGACTTATTAAAAAGTAATCACTGATCTTGTATCTTCTCTATGTGCTGGCTGTTTTTTTAAAGTTATATAACTTATATAGTTATATTGTTATGTGTTATATATTTATATCACATATGAATAAAAAAATTAAAAATTTAATTTACTTAATAATCTATATTGTAGTTATTTAATTTCATTTTAAGAAAAATTAGGACATTATAATCTAAAAAATAATTTTTTTCAAAATTAACTTTTTTTTACTTAAGTTAATTTAATATTGACTTAATTTACATTAAGTTAATTTTTTATTTCTTCAACTTTTAACTTCACTTTATTAATTTTGTAAAGCCATTAACTTTAACTTTCTTCAGTTAAAAAAATTATTAATAATAATTAACTTACCCAATCCTGTCTATTTTGGACTTTGTTGTCTGAGAAGTCATCCCTGATGGCTTTAACTCGCCGCTTAAGGTTTTCTGACCTCAAATTCGATCTCTAGGAAGGAAGAGTTGCATACCAATGCTTTCGACGTTCGCTCGATAATTAATTCTTTTTCTAACTCAATCAATAATCTATCGATTATTGATTATGTTTCTGTATGTCGTCAACAAAATTGTTGACGACAATTTCATACTCGTGTTACTTGTCAAATTGATAAATGATGAAATTTATCGCATAATCATATAACGTGCATTAAAAGGAAATTCTGAAGTCATCTATTGCAGTGTTTCACCGATTATTTTTCAAATAAGTATTTTTCTAATTGCCTTTTATATATACAGATTTAAAAATTCTTTTCTACAATTAAGGAGATTCTAAACCAACAAGAGGAATTGTCTGTAATTTTTGTTAATTTAGAATCTTCTTAATTGTAGAAAAGAATTTTTAAATCTGTGTATATAAAGGCCGACAATTGCCTGATCGCCAATTTCTCCGAATTGGCTTTATAGATCACCAAATCCTTTTATACAATAAAAAGTATTCACAAAGAAAACACCGGCTACATTAAATTTGATGAGAAAATTGGAAACAAAATTAGAAGTTCACTTTATTTTAGCTCTCACAGCTGTCACCTCAGGTTATAATTTCCTCAGTGCAGAAATAGGTCATACGTAACGAAATAATATCTTCCCCGGAAGCGTATAATGCACAAACAATCCTGAGTTTGCGAAATTGTGAAGGCCTAATAAAAAAGATTTTCCAAAATTAAAGTCATATTTTATAACAATTACTTTTTTTCTCTTTTACAGATTTGAAAATCCTTTTCCACGATTAAAGTATACATTAATACGTGTGAGGTGGAATTCATTCCGAAAACGATAAAAAATTTCGAAACTGAAATCTTAAGAAAAATTTTTTGTCGTTCTTGACATAAATTCCACCTCACAAACACATATTAATGCATATACTTTAATCCTGGAAAATGATTAAATTTTCAAATCAGTAAGAGAGGAAACAAGTAATTAAACAAAAATTATAATTAGTTGGCTAATAATACAAATGGCTTTAAGATCTCTTTGAAGTATAAATAGTAATACAGTCAAGTCGATTTTACGCAAAAAAATTACAATTTTGTTATCAGCTTTTGGCGTCTACTCGTAACAATATCTGTTTTATACATATACGAATGTTATAGTTTGTAAAACAATCCTGGTTTGGATTAGGGATTACATGTATAATTTAAGTTGTTCTTAAAATTAAGCTTATATAGATACCTAATAATAGTTAGTTACTTAGAAAATTTGTGCGTATATGTGCGTGCGATATTGATGTAGTAGTGTGTCATACCAATGACACATAAGTCGTATATGTGTTAAATCTTATTAAGTCGATAAAATAAACTGTAGGATCTTTCTTAATCCTATTTAATTAGGCGATTCTACATTTTTTTACTTTACACTTCAATTTTTCAATGCTTAATATGACTTCGTGTATGTTATATAAATCTGAATATGTAAATTGAAGTCTTTTTGAGAAATCGGAGTACCATTTTATTTTATTTTATTTTATTTTTTAATCTTCCAGATTGAGTTTACAAAAGTAATCGATGCTACTCTGAAACTTCTTAGTGCATTCCACCTTCAAAAAGCTTTCTGCGCTCGCAATCAACGTTCCACTCGTTCAATTATCATTTCTAAATTATATTTCTCGCCAATCATTCATTCTTTGGAATTTTCATAATTATATGGTGCATGTTGCTACGCATTTTATTTTTTTCGCTCGAGTCGACGACTATAAATAACGATCGTGAATTAATGTATCGCCGCACTGTATAAATAACGACTGTTCGACGATTTTATTAAGTTCACTTTCTCTGAAAATTCATATCGCCTATTATAAAATTCCGGTTTACACTCATACGATCATTACAATGTAAGAAGAGTATTACGTTATTTCGATCAATTCGAAAGTTTATCCCGAATGATGAATAAAATTTTGCCGTAGTGGACCACGAAGTGACTTGTTCGCAGGTGAAATTCGAATGTGGAAATTCCAACATGAATTGCCTTTGTGAAATCCGACGCGATGGGGGATGGTCTCTTGAATTCCTAGGTATCTCAATTCGTAGAAAAGGAGACTGTTCAAAAAGAATCGGAATTACCTGTCGTTTATCATATTTTTCATCATCTCGTTGTCATCTAAAATAATCGAATATTTTACGACACCCTATATTTAAGTTATTACATAAGATTATATGAAACAAATATAATTAGTATTGTATATAGAAAGGAAATATTTTTCAAGTTATTTTTAGAAAGTAAACATTAACAATTTATTAAGAAAAACTAAAGTAAGATGTATATTTCTCAAAATTATTTTATTTTACCTAAAATTTATGTGTAATAATATGCTACCTTAATAATAAGCAAAAATGAAAAATTGTCTTATTTGAAGGCATAAAAAGTATTTGTACAATCAAAAAATTTATAGCTTTTAAGATGGTAAAACGGTATCACGGTTATTTTTTACGAAACTCTTTTACATTAGGACAAACTCATTGTTAATTGTTAATTAATAGTTTATTATAAATAACACTTTTTTTATAAAAACATCCTCTGTATGAATTGATTAATTCTTTTCGCAACGTTCATTGTATGTTATTATTGTTCTACACGATTTTACTAAAGTATCTACAAATTTAGTTAGATACAAACCTGAAAATAATTTTATTGAATTATCAAAATAATTAAGATAAGATGTTTAAATTAATTGCTAGAATGTCAAAACTTTTTGCAGCATTGTTCAGTATGGGTTGAAATTTCTATGTTTTGATGATCCAACAAAATTATTTTCAAACCAGTATTTTATTATATTAGACACTTCAAGAAAATCGTTCTTTCTTTATATTCTATGTAATTAATGTCAAATGTACTTTTTGTATTTATTGTATTGTTATTGTACTAATTGTGGTCTAAACATGCAGTAAAAGAAAGAAGAATATTGATGACCAACACTGACTACCGTTCGATTACAAAGTGTTGAAACAGGAAAAGTCACGTGAGAGACTACGACATTAATGAGGCGTCAATTGAGGATCAAACAGCGAGATAACATGGATAATAGAGACTGCTAATAGAAGCTTCAGTTTAATGACGGGATAACGAGGTATCTCTCGCGTGTCCTAAGAAAATATTTGTCTCATATTGTTACTGTCGAATGCCAGTTTCTATCACTGCAGATTAACTTTAATCTGGGTTTAACTTACTTTCCATCTTTTTGTAGTTTTAAGAATTAGAAAAAGATAAAGAGTAAATTAAATCAAGATTAAAGTTAACATATCTTGGTGAAATGGACAAAAATGACGACAACGCTTTATTAATTTTTCAGGACGGCGAATCCGCTGGAATTAAAAGATCAGAGTTTACGATGGGTGTTTTCCAATTATAAAATCATACGGCGACACAAATTGTATTCCAATTGTCGTAATCGCCGATTACGACAACACACAACATTACACATCCGTACTTATTTGTTAGCCCGAAGGCTATTAGTAGTCAGCTTGTGTTTTCTAGTGATAATTACATGTTACTAATCGCGGTGGCTATAAATGAGATGGAAGATGTCGGTATTTTTGCTTTTTTCATTTAATACAGGCAAAAAATTACAATCTAACTCTATTCGAAGCCATGCATAGCGTGCATAGAAAAAAATATTATTCCATTGCTAAGAAAAGTGATTACTTCCTTTCTTTTAAGTGACGATTATCTTTAATAAAAAAATATCTTCTTGATACTAATCTTAAAATATAGTTATTGCAAATTTTAGATAAACTCATTATTTACGTGTATTCAAAAAAAGAATTTTCTATTGAATTAAGGATATTATAAAATTTCTCAAAGACGCAACCTTATATAATATAATAAATCAATCAAATTTACTTTAATTTGATAATCTTGATTGAACTATAAAACTTACTAGGATTCGAACTTACTACATACACTGAGAAAAAAAATTGTTAATTTGACTAAATGCGTTTAGTTAGTAATAATTATTTAGTTCAAATTTCATCAATATTTATATATTTAGATTAACAAAATCTTGTAATTTTAAACATGTTATTTGAATTAACAAATATTTACTTGACAGTCTGTGACATGTGACTGTGCTACATTTAATTGAATCAATTAATATTTTTTTGAAACAGCAATATTTTTTTCTCAGTGTAGTATATATATTTTTCTATATGTATATTCAGTTCCAATTAAGTCATGCACAATGTTACACTTCATGCGTCTCTGTGTATGTTTACGTTAAAATGTGTTAAGCAATTGGAAAGCACTCGATGTTTATCATTCGCCTCGGTATCGCCGAAGCCGCAGACGTAAAATCCGGTCCGTGGAACCTTGACGCGGTTCCGAGATTACGACGAGGAGGTACAGAGAGCCGCGGCTAATCAGTTAAGGCGAGAGAGATTGAATCGTGGGAACCGCATAATTGTATCTCTGCTACAGATTGTCCCGCGATTTCGTCGCATCCGTTCACGGCGGCCAGCCGCGAACAAGTCAATCGTGTTAGCTATTAATTGTTTTCAGTTAGAAGCTTCATCGCGGCGCGCATCGTGTCATAATTTATCATCGCTGCGTTGCGACTCACGTTGTATAACGTATACCTCATTAAACAGACGTCCTCCGTGTACTTGGTACTTTGTTGGAATTTATGAACGTCAGGCGCGCAATGTTATTGAAGGAAAATGCGTTTAATTTTAGCACGTCAGTGCGTCGGACGGACGTCAAATACCATCCGGGTAATACCAATGGCGATATCATATACATAAGACGATTATACCCGATAATAAGAGCTGCACGTTAAGGTAATAAATTCAATGTTAATGAAGAGGCGCGGAGAAATACGTTCGATAAAGACTGGGAGAGAAACGAGTACGATAGTGCGATAAATGTAAATTAATTTAATAATGATTAAAAAATGTACTCCTGTCACGCAATTTTGACGGACCTTATTTGTCCGAATGACTTTTGTTTCTCGGAAAAAGAAAAAGAGAAAATCAATAACGTAATATTATGTTGTAACGTGATATTATGTTACTATTATAATGCTGCGTTGATATGACGTTGACGACAATGTGTGATCGTCCATTCAAATCTCATGGCTCACGTTCGGCTGCGGAACGCATAAATTTCCGAAAGATAAAGTCTTGGCATGTTTGTGAGCGAGTTCGCCGGATATTTATGGGATTTCTGCGGCGATAATGCGGTGACAGCTTCGTCGGACTTATCGGGAGCACTTGGGCAATTGCCGCGTCTTGTAGAACTCTAAATTAATTATGGATTGAGTATGAATCGTATATCGTTTTTCACGATCCTCGTCGTGCTCGATGCACAGATCCAGAATATCGCGAAGCAATATCGAGAAAGTTGTGAAATCCATTATGAGTGATACAAAGACAATTATTGACACATGTAAAGAAATTTTATTGAAGTATTTAAAAATTTAACTGGATACAGATTTGAAAATAATTTTGTCGAATTATCGAAATAGTTATATGGGATACTCAAACTAGTTGCTAAAATGCAAAATCAAAAGCTTTCAGCATTGCTTATTATGCTTGAAACTCCTGCATTAAAAAAATATTCTAAATTTTAATAAATCATTTGTGTGTGTTGTTTACATAGTTTCTATGTATTAAATATTTACTAAATATAAAGATATCTTTATTTGGACAAGAATCACTAATTTGATTTAACAATCTTTTTTTTTTTAATAAATATTTATTTACGGTTTAATTAGTACTTATTAGTATTTATACTATATATTAGTATTTATTAAAATTTAATACA
>Ga0157364_1006618_pt1 | contig 11926 bp, 10 predicted proteins | sample AttsexASBM2_FD_111476 | JGI IMG/M metagenome (GOLD analysis project Ga0157364, IMG submission 111476) | Fungus gardens microbial communities from leaf cutter ant in Ribeirão Preto, State of São Paulo, Brazil - Atta sexdens ASBM2 | ecosystem: Host-associated > Fungi > Mycelium > Unclassified ...
AGATATTGAATCATTAAATTAATTATTCAAAGTGTCACGTAAAATTAGATATTAAATTTCGCATATTATATAAAGTAACAGAAACATATCTAAAACGTGCAATTAAGAAAGAGAATATACGAAATCAAAAATGGAATTATAGTCTTTAAAAATGAATCAGTATATTATTACTGACAGTGCTACACTTATAAGTGATGCAATGATCAGCAAATATTTATTGTTTTTCAGTAATAATACTAATTCATTTTTTATGAAAAAAATGTGAAGCGTTTATTGGAGAGTAAAGTGTAAGGGGAGGGTAACGGAAATCTGTAGAAAGTATAAATTGGAATATAAAACGTAAATATAAATGAAATGTGAAATATAAATTTTTTTCAAGAAAAAGATATATAAAATAAGTTAAGCATATAAATAAGGCTATCAAGTAACAAATTAAAAAAAAATTTTAAATAAGAGTTTAAAATTTTTTACCATTCATTTTTAATCAGACTACAAAATTATATTCAATTTCTCTTTTTAGATAATTAGACATTCCGAATATCATTTTATACAATTCAAAATGTGAAAATAATTAATTAAAAACATTTTTTTAAGATATCTCATTTCTAAGGAGAGGATTCTCATTCAAGTTTCAAATTCCTCTCTTAATATAAAAATTCTTATTATTTTTATAATTACGAATTATACATTCTCTCTCTCTCTCTCTCTCTCTATATATATATATATATATATATATATAAATTTAATTCAAAATATAAAGATCAATCACAGCTTGTATATTCCAAATGCGTTTTATGATAGGGATATTCAGTACTCACTCAGTATCGCCGATGTAATCCAGCATGCGTATCTTCAGCATGTCGTATGCTGAATGGGTTGGCGTTCCGTCACATGTGCGAAACTCCTGTCAGAGATCGGAATCGTCGGCGGATCGTCGCCAATGCCAAAATAATCGTACGTCGCCAACGACCGATATCCTGGGCGAGTCTAACGCGAGTTATCGAACGGTACCATGTCCCCGATGCCTCAAAACGAAGTCGCGCGTGTTTTGAACGAGTCACTTTGCACAGGAAACGCTCGCTTATTCGGCTACCTAATCGACGTCATGTCCCTTTTCATCGGACATTCAATGTAAAATAAAATTATAATGATGTATTAGATACCGTATCCGCACCGTATATTTAAGCCTTCGGAAATATATTTTCGAACATCGATAAATACTTGCAACATGTCTATACCAAATAAGTATATCATAAAATAAAAATTTACTAAAAATATTTGAAATTTTTTTTCATAAAAAATATAAAAGGAGTTTCGATATGAGACAAATAAACTTTGTAGAAATTTTCCAGACAACAAAAAGTCCCAAATCGAAACATGGGTGTTTTAAAGACGTCTTTGCGACTGAATGAATCAACATCTTAGACTCGTTTTTGGATATCCATTGTTTAAGTTGTGACGAGTATATTATTCTATTACATATTCTTTTGAAGATGACAACATTTATATATACGATACGACATAAAAGTACAATTTCACATGTTGCTGAAATAAGCAATTGGAGAACAACAGATCTGTCACCTTTATTTCAGCGACTGAAATTTTGTAGTTTGAACTTTCAACTTACATAAGCGTTAAACGCTTAAACGGCGTTGACAATGCTGCATCGTGTCGACCGTGTTGATCATCGTTAACCACGATAATATGACCTAAGTTATTCTCTTTGTTTGTTACTAATCCAGATAAAAGGATTTTATGCAATCAAATTAACGTAATAACTGCTAATAACTATTCAATTCAGCGTGCGTAATACTGCAAATGACACGTAAAAAACAGAAACAACATATTAAATGTGTCGCTCAAATGCAAATTCAATGCTTCTTGCCTTTTTTATATATAAAGTTACAGTTATAATAGTTTTGCGATAAAAATCATCATGTGATTTTTCTTGTTGCTGTCAACAATCAGTTTGAGCAACTCGTGAAAATGCACTTTAAATGGACAAATTAGGATGCTAATGCTAAAATATGTGTAAAACATTATAATAAATTGGTAAAATTCCTGTTTGTATAATGCTTTATTTAATGTAGGTATGTAAAGTTTATAAAAGCACATTAGGTTGGTAGATGTTTTTTTTTATAAGAAATCGTCCCCTTTTCACCTAACAAATATTTTCTCCTACTAACAAATATTTTCTATTTTTCAATTAATTTTAAACTATTTCAAATACGATTGCAATTCATAAAATAATTTCTTTACCGTTTTAAAGTTGAATTCTAAGTAAAAACGATATTAATACCGAAAATAGTCGTCATTGCAATGAATGATAAATCTAGGGCACAAAGCTGGTCTTGTATCTTGAAAACTGAATAAGTTCGAAAATATATTCCCGAAAAATCTACATATATACAGTCATGTAGAGAGAAACTCATGAAAAATGCAACTTTTTCTCCTCGATGAATAGAGATTCACGATCTCTAAAGAGATTTGTGGCAGTATCGAAAATCCGTGTTGCTTTATTATTTGAACAATGTTCCATAAACAACATCCTCGCGAACGTATGAAGATAGAGAACTTGAAATGATCTTAAAATTGAAACAAATCACCGGCATCGTTTTCGCATTGAATTTACGTTGTTGTTTGACATTTGACAAAATTAGTTTTCATTCGATTATTTCAAATAACGCTATTGTTACACCCGACTCAACGAGATAGTGATATAAATCACATATCATTCATTCTTCACGACTCACGAGGTGAGGTTCATGTGTAATTCACACTGGATTCCGGTATAACATCACTCGGGAAGTTTACATTCTACATCATTTAAATATTATATGATTTTTACATCGCAATTATAAAAATGTATAACATTATTTACATGTAACAGTTCCCTCAAAATACAATGATTTTATACTTCAATTACCGATTTGAAATATATATATATATATATACAGATATATATGTCTCACTTATCTCGAGTATCTGAAATATCTCGCTTGGTTTTTATAATATAGAAAAAAATGTTTCAGATGAAAGTGGAACGGTTTCAAGGGGGACATACTTCAGTCATATTGTTTTTTTTTCTAGATGAAAGAGCCAAAAAGATATGAAGATCACCTCTACTTTTTTTAATTGTATGACTTTTTTTAAATAATATGATTCTTCTAATTATTTTATATATAAAAATATTAAAGTATATATATATATATATATATATATATAAAGATATAAAAAAACCAATAATTTACGAGATACTTTATTATGGCATATATTGACATAAAATGTTAAATAATTTGGAATCTATTGGTTTTTTGATATTTCTAACTTAATACTTATGTATACAGAATAATTAGAGGAATCATATTGTGTAAAAAAAAATCATACAAATTCTTAAAAAAATGGAAGAGATCTTCATATATTTTTTCCGCCTTTATCTAAAAGAAAAATAACACAACCAAAATACGTCCCCCTTGAGATCGTTCCACTTTCATCTGAAACATTTTTTCCTATCATAAAAATCAAGCAAGATAATTCAGATACTCGAATTAGACACACTGATATATAGATATAGATATAAAAAAAAATGTATATATATATATATATATACACACACTACATTTTCAGTATATAGTTAACACTTTCTTTCGCACTTTTCATCAAAACTCGACACTGATCAAGAAATCTTTCTCATTGTGAAACGCCGAAAAGAAGAAGACGAGAGACACGAAGCATATCGAAGCGTCGAACTGTTTAACGAGCCTGTTCGTACTTGCATCGTCAGTGGCACTCGCTCCCACCGCAATAGTCTCCTCCGCCACCTCTTTCTCTACCTCGTCCACTATTCGCTCAGTTCCTCCACTACCTCCACTTTCCACTCCTGTTCGAGGTCCTCAAGAAGAGGACTTCGCGAACCACTTGTCGAGAATCGCCGGTCTTTCATATCTGATAAGATGTTTGCGCTCTTTCAGGAGCCAATAGGCACCGTTCTCGATGCTTTGAGTGCTCAATTATCATCAATAGTTAATATCAGTTATCATCGAATGTTTTTAAATACTTTTGAGATATCCTCCTCAATATGTGTTTAGGGTTATTTAAATTACTCATAACTATTTTATTGCCATTTTAGTCAAGACTTTGTTCTATTAACTTTTACTAATTCAGTAAAATCAATAAAAATACTAATGTGCGACGAGTTAATATTGAACCATATCGATCGTTTTGTAATTGTATGAATTGTCAAAACTATTCATTGACAATTATATATCTTTTTATATTTATTTTTCATTACGTATGTAAATAATGAAAACATAGACTTTAAGTCCAACTGCTTTTTACCTCTAAATTCTTGGTTCTTTTGTGCCTGAGAATGTCAACTGTGGTCTTCTTTGTTAAAGGATTCACAAGAAGAAAATTAGCCTAGAAAAGGTCAGATTAGATTAGACTAGCTTAGGGTTAAGTGATTTAGACATCCTTCTCTACGTTGATGCTGTTATGGCACAGCAAGACCGTCAATTTTCGATATTGAGATAATAGCATAGGGAAGAGACCAGCGGAAAATCACGAGACTAGTTACCGAACATATATACTAATAGTATGCCCCGTTGTTCGACCACGAAAGATCGCTTGAGGCTTGAGAAGAACATTATGGATTTCACAGCGGTCGATTACGGACCTTTTTCCGGCTCAAATTTTTTCGAGGTGATCAAGATTTACAGTGTCGGAATAAAATTTATCAACATATGACGAAGCATGGGAACAGATAAAAATAAACATTCGGATATGTGCATCATATCTAGTGTATATATATTCGCCATGTACGTTTGTGAGATATTAACATTTGTTGCGATAAATTTCTCGAGGAAATTGTGCCCGATAAAACCTCCGGGAAATTTAAAACTCTCTTGAGCACGCGGAAAGCCCACTTTCCTTTCACGAAATGCTACAACCATGTTCCAACATCGCGCACCGGTCTGATAAGGTTGCCACTTGAAAGAAGTTATTCACACTTTGTATTCACACTATAATAAATCAAGAACTCTAACAAATTACAGTATGATAATGTGAGACACTGATAAAAATGCATTGATAACCGTAATCGTTCATAGATGTAACACATTACATAATAGTGCTAAAATTTAATTGTATAACTAAATGTAATTAGCTGAAAATAAATTAGTATCATTAGGGGAGAGCTTTTTTCATGAATATTCATCTTTCACATCTCAAAATTTATAATTTTAACATACATATAATATTAACTATAGTATTGGGTCGTCCAGAAAGTTCGTGCCGATTATTGAAGGAAAACGCAGAAAATTTTAATTTAATAAATGTATATTAAAATTTAAATTTTAATCGGCACGAAATTTCCGGACAACCCAATATAAGGATATTTTTAATTTTGATTTTATTAGAATATATTATTTTTGTCATTTAAATTTCGAAATAACTCATGAGTAATTATTCTTTACTAGTCCTCATGATCAGGAAAAAATAGTCCCTTCGTTTAGAACTGGTTCATTTATAAGAGATATAATCCCTTGCAGGGGTAGCTACCCGGATGTACCGCGAGTAGAATAGCCAATTACTGGTGCACGCGTTTTTTTCTTCGGACCCTATTGTGATCGTTAAATTTAGCGGAATTATTTTGTGTGTTCCCCCCAGCCACTATTAACACGCGGTCATTAATTTTCGTCTGAAATCGACGCGTGTCGTTCGCGTGTACGACATCAACATATTGTATATCAAATTTACATTCAAATCTCGGAATCTTGTCGCGATTATAAATGCCGAAAATTCTTGAACGAGCTGATAATAAACGCGGATAAATTTAATTGTCATTTTAGTCACTTAAGTCAGAAAAATCATAAAAAACGTAAGGTAGTAAAACGTAAATAGTAAAAACGAATCAGCCAATCACGTAAAAAAATAGAAAAGTATATTCTTTTTCTTTTTCCTTCTGTCAGAAAATTATATTTAATGAGAAGAATTTGATAGAGTCGTTTTATTAATAGTAGACTCTCAACTTGTTCATTGAACATGTATAACGCACTTCATTCATTGCAAATAAGAATGTGAGAGAACGCGAGGCCCTTAAAAAACCCTAGTGACCTAGTTCTCGATGATCTGATCGCAACGAATGGCAGTCTCGTTAGCTAATCGAAATAGTGGGGTCGAATGCCGGTAGCATCCTCTCTCTCCCCCTCTCCCCCCCCCTCCCTCCCCTCTCTCTTTCCCCGTGCGCTATTCCTCTCCTCAAGGTCGTTTCCGTTCTTTCGCTCTTCACTACCGCCCTATTTACCTCTCGAGGGACATGATATCGCATAATTCCCGTACCTAGTGAATATAATTTATTACTCAACGATCATCTCCGCTCGACAGTCGATCAGCAATTACTGGAATGAGGATGTTTCCCTCTTTCCTTTCCTCCCTTTATTATATAAGACAAGCACATAATGCCTATCGTATGCTAACAGATTCCATGTGATTCGAAAAATTGATATGAAATATATTTGAATCTTAGATAATCAAACGTGTCTCAGTAGAATCGCATAAATCTGCGATTGCCTGTGATGCTGGCAACTTGTCGAGTACCTGTCTTCAATGATTTCAAATATATCGAAGCAATACTCAAGCTATGCATATATGTATTGCCAGTAGTTTTATGACAACATAGTAATATCAAGGATACCTCTCGTCGACAATATGTCAGCATTTTATGATACTATAGATTATTATGGCAACATGATGACAACAACGCAACAAATTTTGATGATTTTAAAATTGCTGGAAAATTGCTCAAGGTTGTCATATCGTGAAGGCATCAACTTGCCAACAAATGCCGACTTAGTTGCTGCAATTCTGATAGAAACAGAAATACATACATACTACTTTTTTGCGAACAACATGCTAGCAACAAGATAAACACGTTGTTATTTGGAAAGTTATGTGTGGAAATATTATTATTATTGAACAAAATATATAAAGTATAAATGATTAATACTATACGTAATTATTTACATATAGAATTATTTATAAAAGACTACAAAGAATATTTCCTATTTCGTAATTTCTTGAAGAAAATGAATATTAAATTGTTCACAATAATGATTACAATAGTAAGTTTGTAATATTTTAGTAAATAGAATTTACGCAAAAAACCAAGAATAGCGTGTTACACTCATAACATTGGCGTAACAATATCTACATATTCATAATACATGTTTATCTTAAATGAATTTCAATCACTCATATAAAACGTATATTTACTTGGCCTTCATGAGAATAATAATATCAGAAACATTCGACTTAATGAGCTTTCTACAATACAATAAGACATTATTTAAGTTTAAATTTTAAACTGTGAGAAATTGACCAATCACAATCAAATTTGAGAAGAATAATCGACTGTGATTGATCAATTTCTTACAGCTTAAAACTTAAAGCTTGAGTAATAGCTTATTGTGGAAAGCCCATAAATAGAGATAGTATAACACATTAAACGGTCTATAATGAAATTTTAAGGCGTAAAATTGAAGGCTTAAAATCTTATGCTGATTCTATAATGAGTCGATAGTCGGTAGTCTTAAGTTTTATTAGTGAATCGAAGTTGGCCAATAGTCAACTTGTACTGCAACTGACTATCGATTTTCTTAAAAGTAAGTGGCTCTATAAAATGGCTAAATTCGACTTTATTCCTTCCAATTAGTGAAATTACTCGCTGTACAATTAACAACTTGTAGATACGAAAAATCATAGTACCTATTTAAGGTTAATAGGCTTTCTTCATATAAGTCATTAAGTACCTAAGCAAGTCTTAAACCATAAGGAATTGACCTATCATAGTAAATTATTCTTCTCACATTCAACTGTATGTGATTGGTCAATTTCTTACGGCTTAAGACTTAAACTTAAATAATGATTTATTATAGAAAGCCTAGGTTAAGATTGGTTAAGATTTTGATTTCCGACTACCGATTCATTTAGAATCAGCTTTAAGCTCAGTTGCACTAATATTACTTTGCCTTTAAGCGATTTTATCTTGTTTTAAAGCCAAAAAGAGACAGAGACAGAAAGAGTTTTAAGCCTCGTTTAAAATCAAAGTAACATTGATGTAATCGGATCTAAGGCATAAGAAATTCATCAATCACAGCCAATTATTTTCCTCAAATTTGATTGTGATTAGACAATTTTTTATTGTTTAAGATTTAAAGCTTCAGTTTTACGTCTTAAAATTTCATTATAGACGCCGTTTTAATAAATATCTATAATGGTGATCTCGTAGTGGCGAGGCTTTCTAATAACGACATTATCTGATGCTTACTTTAGATCAGATTTCGAATCGCGCTCCAATTATTTTAAGTGCGGAAGAGAAACTTGCGGCCAAAACTCAACAGTGGCATGATGGCCGAAAAACATTCAACAGGGGAAGTACAGAAGAAAAAACGGGGGATGGAGAAGAGGAAGGGCAAAAGGTAACGGGGTTAAGTATCCTACCTGTGGATTGTGATGTTCCGGGGCTCTGGGGAAGCCGCTGCGCGGCCGCGACAGTCGGCCAGGGGAGTGGGGGCCTTGAAAAGGTCGCCGAACGATAGGTGATGGCTGTAATCGCGGCAAGCCCAGGTGTATCCTCCGCGCTCGTCGCTGCCCTCTTTCGTAGTTAAGCGTTGTCGTCTACTGGCATCGCCGCCGCCATCGGCCGTAGCACCACCACCACCGCCACCCTCGGAGAGATGGCGGGTCAAGGGTCGCCGCATATCTCATTCAGGTCGCGCGACTAACTGAACCGACTGGACTCGACTCTTCGCGCAGCTAGCGCGAAGTCCGCCGTTGCTCGTCGCCGCAATTCGCGCCGCCCGGGCGTCACGTCCAACGACCGTTCGTCTGCTTTTGCGTGCGCGCGCGTGTGCATGCGCACGCGCGAACACGAATCTACATTCTACGAAACAGAGAGAATCAAGTGGTCTGTTCCGTAGTTGAATTTCTTGCATAATTCATCTTTCTTTTACATTGGGGCGTAAAAGAGAAAAGTTGCACTCAAAGAAATTCGGCTAAAAAGAATAAGGCTAATTATTCTTTCTATAATAAGCCATTACCTGAGCTTTAAAGGTCCTCTACATAGAAGTCATAGATGGTCGTGGAATCTTAAGTCGTAGGAAATCAATCAATCAAATATAAAGAACCACAGTCAAATATAAAGAAAATACTCGATTAGAATTGGTCAGTTTCCTATGATTTAAAATTCCACGATCGTCTATTCTATGTAGAGCCCAGCAAACGAGAATGGATTGAAATGAATTAAAATGGATTCAGATTTTTCAGAAATTGATTCATGAATGTTAAAATGAATGTTTTTCAATCCTGAATGCATTTTTATTCATTTATAGGAATTGCATGGAGCATATCTGCCTTTCGATCTAAAAATAATATTAGCTTTTTCTGTGCATTGTAAATACTGTTCAATTTAAAATTTTGAATAGGAAATGCAGTTTTTTAATCCAATTGCATCCAATTGAATCTAATTGAATCCAATTGAATCCAAAAAAAAAGTAGTTCGCTATTTAAAATATGCATTCGGATAGAAAAAAATTTCAATTCATTTTAATCCATTCTCGTTTGCTAGGAGGAGGACCCTTAAGCTTTTAAGCCATAAGGAATTGATCATAGTCGATTATTTTTCTCATATTCGACTGTGATTTATCAATTTCTTACATCTTAAGATTAAAAACTTAGATAATGGCTTATTGTAACAAGTTTATAAAAGGAGAGTGGAGCGAATAGTGTTCTCTACTTTGATTGATTCTACTTTTCAAGTTAGTTCCGCAATGTATAATGTGTATGTATAGCTACATATATATTGTATCTGAGACAAATGTGAGTTTAGAGTACACTCGTAGCTCAATCAAGGCCTCTCTAAGTGGTAATTTTATATTTAAGACCTTAAATACACTCTTAAGATGTCATGAACCAATTAGATAACCGGATTAGTATCTTAAGATGTTACCTATACAGCACAAAATTTGCAGCAATATTGCTGCAATAATGCTACAATATTGCTGCAACAATATTGTTGCTGCAAGTTTTGTGCTATAGTACTTAAAATAAGAATAGACAATAGGCTTGTTCTTTTTAGCTGAACTTTTCCACTAATTCATTTTTCTTTCTTTCCTCTCTAGGACAAAAAAAAGAGGAAGAAAAATGAACTGATATAAAAATTCAGCTAAAAAGGACAGGCCTTATGAATATTTCTAATTTTCTTCTTGACCGTATTCTGATATTTTCGATATACATTGCCGATACTAAAAATTTAGTAGAATACACTCAACGTGAATTATAGATGTTCAGTGCTAGCAGTTGTATTATATATCGAAACATGACTTAAATGTAGCGGAATCTGAAACTTAAAGAGGTTAAATTTTTCGCTCGTTATCAAAAGATTACCTAAAAATGACAGACTTTAGTATGTGAATCTGCTCCATTCTCCCTTGATTCTCTCTGCTATGAAAACGTTTATCGCGTCGCGATCCATGAAGCTCATCTATGGACGCTCACGAGCCCTTATTCATAGTACCGTTCAAAAAAACGTGTTATCATGATACCAGGCGTTGAAAGAAACTGCATAAATACATATGCGCGCGTGACCAACCATTTCACATGTTGTTTGCTCTACGACCCACTTTGGCCACGCTCGGCTAACGTCCGACTGTTGCCTCCCCCTCTCCCTCTCCCTCCTCATCCTATAAATCCGCGGCTGACACCATCTACCTTCGCAGATAAGGCAGGTCGCGCAACGTACTACAGTAGATCGATTAGAATAATATTCGTGGTCAATGATTCAAAGAAATGATTACAGATTAATTTCTAAAATTGTAACGCTGTTACTTTTTTTTTTGATAACGATCGTTATCTTTTCTATCTGTAACGATAACTTGATGATTATATTTTTACAGTAATGCTAACGATTTAGTCGTTACTTTTATCGTTACTTTGATTTATATAATAAAAGTATTTATATAAAATAATATTATATAATAATATTATATAAATATTTTTATTATAGTATTTAGATTATTATAGAATTAGAGTTTTTACATAATAAATAATTATGAATTTTTAATAATGTATTATCCAAATATTTATGTTAATAATTGTAAATTTATATTCATTGTCGATAATGTTATTGTTCTTCAATTACTTTCAAATCCTTGGGGTAAAAATGAGCGATACAGCGCCACTATTTTAAATATCGATATTTTTGGACTTTCCCCAATATTTTGTACCGATATTTTATCTTTCTATATTGACATATAATATTTGAATAGAAATACGGATTGGATTCTCTTATTTATCATATATATTATATATACCGTATATGTTATATAATATATAATATATTATAATATTATATTATCTATTATATAATATATCGTATATAGTATATAATATATATACTTGTTATATATTACATTGTAAAAATATAATGTACACAATGTAAGATTAAAATCATATAAATGATACATAATAGATAAAATAAAAATATATTAAATGTGTAAGTATATATGAAATAAAAAATAAAATGTAATTTTATACATATATCTATATTTTCCAATTAGTATTATATATAAAATATCTACATATAGTACTAATTGCAATAAACATAATAGATTGAATAAAAATCATGAATTCAATTGGGAGAATGTTCGAATTTTAGATAAGCCGTCGTATTTCAAAAGAAGGTGTTTGAAATGATATATGTAAAAAGAAAACGGACTTAACAAGCAAAGTGACAGAACATTTAACGGATACATATTTTAGGCGAGCGATGTACCCCCATTTTCAACATTCACTAACCGACTAATCGACATTCTAGTAGCTGGAAATGATTTAATTCGATTCTTCATTTTCTGTGAAAAAACATCTACAT
>Ga0157364_1006619_pt1 | contig 11926 bp, 2 predicted proteins | sample AttsexASBM2_FD_111476 | JGI IMG/M metagenome (GOLD analysis project Ga0157364, IMG submission 111476) | Fungus gardens microbial communities from leaf cutter ant in Ribeirão Preto, State of São Paulo, Brazil - Atta sexdens ASBM2 | ecosystem: Host-associated > Fungi > Mycelium > Unclassified ...
AAAAAAAAATAAATAAATAGATAAACTAAATTAATATACTTAAATAAACGGGTCAACTAATAAAATAATATAAAATAATATAAATGGCCATCAATAAAAACGCATCCTGTCATCGTGAATATGATATTACATTCGCAACGATATAGCATAAATGTTAGCTGTCAAAATAATAAAATTCCATATTGATGTCAAAATGCGTAAAATTATTCACAAGCATCGTAAATACAACAATTCTCGTTAAAATCTATAAAAATAATGGAAACAAAAATTATACTAATACAGTATTTAAAGCAAAGAAAAACTCCAGATATTAAGTATAAAGATAAGAATGTAAAGTAAAGAAAGTCCGTCTGTAGATTACTATATGTATAAATTAAAATTTATAATCAAAGTTACCTTAAATTTACAATGTTGCGGTGTCTAATGATAAAAAGACCTCCAAAAAAGTATTAATATAAAGTTCTTCTGCTAAGGATAATTCCACGTTGGCAAAAGAGTATAAAAACAGGAAATTGTATTGCGAAGAAACGTCTCAGTCATCTGGCTGCGATACACAGAGTGAAGGAACCGTTAAGAAAGTAGGGAGATGAAATTAGGAAAGGGAAAACAAGAAAAAAAAGGAAGAATAGCTAAGAGAGGGAGAAAGGTTGTAGAAAGATAAGATTCGTGTAATGAATCCTATCTTTCTACAATCTTTCAGATTCATTCTATTTGTTTGTTTAAACCCTGATTTTGCTTTTTAATATGAACCATCTCAAATATCAATTTTTTTTTACAGAAAGATTCCTTATCAAGGATTTTTACAATACTCCAATCAAAATTGTGGTTGCATTCAATACGGTGCTGACAATTGGAGAGCTCGTATTTTTATTTATGTCAAGTTTATGTTCCTGCAATCTAGTCTTTAACTTTCTCTTCGTTTGCTAACTGACTTCGTAATCCTCACAAAATATTTTGTAAATTATTCCTTGATTTGATAAAATTGGTCTTTACCCCTTTTTATATACTTATTATATTTGTTTCTTATATTTATATATTTACTTTATTGTTATTTGGTTCATAGGCTTTCTAAACATTTATTTTTAATAATTATATAAAATTATATAAAAATATATATAATTTTATATTTTTATATAATTATATATAAACTTACATATAAAATATTTTTTTACTTAAAATGAATAATAAATATTTTTCAACTTGATCATATACTGAAATGTTTGCTCACTATTGAGACATTTGCCTTAACAAAGATAATTGTAATCGTATCATATATATATATATATATATATTAAATGAATATATTATATTGAATGATCATCATTACTCACACAGCATATAATTTTACAATAATATTGTAACATTATTATAAATTTGCTGTAATATTACATGGTAATATATCGATATATATCAATAAATATTGTTATAATATTAAATTTCATAATAAATATTTCTGCAATATTATGGTTAAATATTCTAATAATATTATTAATTTTTAAGAGAGTTGTTGCTATGTTCGAGGAACGCGCTATAACTGTATTACACCATTCTATTTTTTATTTAGATTTGAATGAACAATAAAGAATGATATAGTGCTGATAGCGTACTTTTCGATTACAGCTAAAGAATAGAATGTGTCTCTAACTTAATTTATATACAGAATAATCAAAAATTATATTGTCAAAAAAACTTATTTAATGTTGACATCAGTATTGAAATATTTAATACAAATTTTTATACTATATGTTTAGCATTATAAAATCTTCAAATGATATTTCACCTGGAATGCTCTTTGAAAGTAAATTCCCCAAAACTATTTATTCAGTGATGTAAAACGATATACAAATATTGCCTTATATCTCTAAATAAATCATTTTTGAAGAATTTACTTTCAAAAAGCATTTCAGGTGAAATCATTTGAAAATCTCGGGTGAAAGATCTTATAATGTTGTACTTTTTATTCTTTTCTGTCTAATTCTTACTTAAGGGAAACCACGTAACTCGTTGCCTCCATCTATCGGTGTTAGTACTGCGGTCATAAAGACATTGCAATATTTGATATTATGGTAATATCGCAGTGTAATATATATCACATTATAATATTTATATAATATTGTGGTAATATCGAATTGATATACTGATTGCAATATTTCAATAAAATTACTGCAATATTAAAATATTACCTTATAATATTTTAGATTGTAATATCTCAGTAATATTTTCATAATAATACATTGAAATAGTAAGCTGGGTGGACATGCTTATTCGTTTATCTTTAAAAATTATAATTATAATTATTGCAAAAATTGTAAAATGATAGAACATTTTCCGACTCTGTTTAGTTCTCTACCTGCGCACAAAATATTTGGTGGTCAATCTGAGACATCCTGTATATTGAAAGATATATATTTCAATCAAGAAATATATTTAATATCTTACAGGACTTAATAATATGTATGATCGGATATGTGAGAAAACATCCTAGAAATTAATGCCTTAAACGATCCGGATGTTTAAGTGCTTGTATAACGTAATTCTGTGTGAATTTATAATATATATATTGTAATATACTACGATATGCTATGACAGGAGAAATCGGGACTAGTAGACTCATTTTTCAGTTTCGAATTTTTACAAATGAAGTTAAGAGACTTATCGAAAAAATGAATTCTATATATCAGTTACTATACATTTGACTACTTAATAATATTTTAACAAGGGGAAACTAATAACTAATATGAAAAAAAATGTATTTTTCTGCATTCCATCTGATTCAACTAGCCCCGGGACTGAGGTATTATGTAATTTGACTAAGATTATTAAAATGAGGATTAATATATTTTAAGCTACATCTTTGGCTATATATTAATAAAACTTTTTATAAAAATATATTTTAAACACATTCGCTTCGCAAGGCAAAACAATTCTTTCGCAAAAATTTGTTTGTTTCGTGCAAAAACACGTCGAAGCCTGGTTTTTTTCAAGACTGGACATGAGGAAACTCTAATACTTATAACATTTATCATTAAGGTAAATCTCATTAAAGGAATAAAATTTTGAGTAAGTACTATATAAGAGTCATTAAATGAGTCATACAGTCCCATTGTGATTAGTCTACTATTCCCATCCGTTCATTTTTTCACAAAACATTAATAATATAATATACGATAACAAAAACACATAAACAAAAAAAATGTGTTGGACCTTATTAGATAAGAACTTACTAAATAGAAATCAAATATCTCAAACAATCATATACGATTATAAAACAAAAACTTTAAGAATAAAAATATTTACGATTTTTTTTTAATTGTAGCGCAACTTCTATCCTAAATGTGTTCCCTGATGAAAAAGTTTCGCTGAAATTATTCTACGTTTTGGAATATTTCAGCAAAATTGTTAAAAATTTGCTGAAACTTTACTGAAAATAAATTTTTCAACTAACGTACTAAAAAATTATTGAAATTCAACCGAAATTTCTCTGAAATTCTTGCTGAAATTTGTCTGAAAATTTTGTTTGAAATTTTTTTGAAATTTTATTGAAAATGAATTTTTCAGCTAAAAATCGCTGAAATTAAACTAAAATTTTGTTGAAAAATGTTCCAAACATGGAATAATTTCAGCAACATTTTTTCAGGGTTCGCAACGAGATGTTACAGCAGACTGAGCGATAATTACTGCCGCGTGTCTCGCGTGTTTTATTTTTAATGTAATCTTGATTATTCTACTTACCTCTATAGTCTACTGATCCCGGTTTCCCCTATACTAATATATAAATATAATAATATATAAATTCACACAGAATTATACAAGTACTTAAGATCTAATTAAATCGTTTAAGGCATTGATTTCTATTGGTTGTATTCTATAGGTTGTATTCTATACGGTTTTATATTGTAAGATATTATATTGTTAATATCTAAATAATATAATCTAAATAGACGTTGTTTCTTCATACAATTGTTGTGAAGAATATTACTAAGACCTCGGTAATCTACAGACTTAGGACGCTCACACAGAATGCAAAAGATCCGGTTTCGACTCCCGAAGTAATATTTTTCGCAATAAGAATTAATTATTTACAGATTTAATTAATACGAGTATGTCACTCAGCATTATTAAGATCGTTCTAAAATGTGGAAAAACATCAAATTGGTAAATTGTTAGTTAATTTAACTCATATTATATTACTGCGGTAGTTTAGTAGAATTTGGGTTTTCAAACCGAAGAAAAATCATTTCGGCGCACATTTTAAAGGACAACATATGTAGTATATAAATTCACACAGAATTATACAAGCAATAAGATTAAGGCATTGATTTTTAGGATATATATTTCAATTCTTGCCTATAATATCTCTTTATAATCTACAAAATTTTCTGAATATTTTTTCAGGTTGCCGTGCCCGACGTTGTAGAGGCAGCAAAAAATGCTGACATCCTTATCTTCGTTTTGCCACATCAGTTTATTCGCACATTGTGTTCAACGCTGTTGGATAACATAAAACCAACTGCAGTTGGCCTTTCTCTCATTAAGGTACGTTTTAACTCTTTTTATGCTCTTAGATTAAGTTAGCCAATTTGAATTGAAGGGTTTTGGTCGAGGTGAAGGAAACAGTATTGAGTTAATCTCCAAGATCATCGAAAAGCATTTGAGAATACAATGCAACGTTTTAATGGGCGCCAATTTGGCCAATGAAGTCGCCGAGGAGAAATTCTGTGAAACTACGATCGGTAAATGTTTTTAATATCTACACATTCTGTTTTTTTTTTAAACAAATTATTTCCTTATATAATTTCTGTATTTTTAAAACAAAGAATTCGTGAAACTCTATACTATTAACTAAAACTCTGAACATATTTTTGATTGGACCTTATCCTGTGAAGAATCTTTAGGTTTGGAACATTCTGTATAAATTCCAAAATATTCTAAAGTGTCTCATTCTATAATTTCTAAAGAAATTTCTCTCTCTTATAAAATTTAAAATATTTTAAAAAAGTTTAAAGTATTTTTTTCAGAAATTTTATAAATTTCAAATAATAAAAATTCTTTATTAAAAATATGTTAGCAGATATTGCATTATTGTGAAAATATTTTTCATCAAGGTATCATTCAAAGATTAGAAAATTATAGGGTGCAAGGATAAAAGATTGGCACCGATACTGAGGGATCTTATTCAAACTCTAAACTTTCGAGTAGTTGTCGTGGAGGATTGCGAGACCGTGGAAGTATGCGGAGCTCTAAAGGCAAGTAGTTCATTTTCAAAAAAAGTTTTATGTTACGAATTATTTTATTGAATTATTTCGTATATATTTAAATAATAGTTGTATTTTCTCAATACTATATATATTTTGTTATTATATTCATGATTTTGTTAATTGACATTTCTACAACTTTTTATTCCATTTCATTCATTAGTTTATCAAACTGAATATATTTCGGTTATAGAACATTGTGGCGTGTGCAGCTGGTTTCGTAGACGGCCTCGGATTGGGCGACAACACGAAAGCTGCGGTGATTCGATTAGGACTGATGGAGATGATCAAGTTTGTCGACACTTTCTACAGCGGTTCTAAGCTTTCTACATTCTTCGAGAGCTGCGGCATCGCAGATTTGATTACTACTTGTTACGGAGGAAGAAATCGCAGGGTCTGCGAACAATTTGTCAAGACTGGCAAGGTGAGAGATTCTAGGTTCTTATGAATTTCTATTTATCTGCACGATTGACTATATAGTGATAAAATATCTCACAAACTCGTTTTTGGGATTGAAAACTTAAATTATGCTCCCTTAATATTTCGTTCAGATGGATGTAATGCGCCTGCGCACATTTCGACAGTTTTTAAAGTACCGCTAAAAACTAAAGCTTAAAGCAGGGAGCAGACTCTTGCATAACACGTAATGCATAAAAAAATGTATCTCGAAAATATAAATCGAAATCCTTCATTTCTTTCTTTTGTATAAAGGAAAGAACTCTGATCTGGTTGAATTTTTTATGTTTTACAGAAATGATCTTAGAAATTTTTTTTTATAATAGACAACAAGGATGAACTGATGTCTGCACTGTGTGAGCGAAAACAGAATACATCCTAAGTAACATGTAATATTAATATATTAATATATTATACAGACTATCAAAGCATTGGAAGATGAACTGCTGTCCGGGCAGAAACTACAAGGGCCAGCAACAGCAGACGAAGTCCACGATATGTTGAAGGCGCGTAACTTGACGGATAAATTCCCGCTGTTTACCGCAGTGCACCGTATTTGTACTGAACAACTGCGACCGGCGGATCTGATCGACCAGATTCGCAGTCACCCTGAGCATGTGTAAGACCTCCATATAGAATTCAGCGATAGTAGATTCTGTTAACATTCACTACATTTATTTTTTTTTTAATGATGCTGAATTCTAATTCGATGCATTGAGAGTTGATTCTTTTTCACATTCCAGAATCAAAAAACCGATTCTGAGAAATTCAATTCATTGTCGATTCGAGTACTTTTTAGCTAGAATCAAGGAGATAATGGGCGCATTCAGCGGATTCAACAGTTGAGCGCTCACTGTTATTGGTGTATTCTTTTAACTCATCCAATCAGAATTTTAGATCTAGAAGAATACACCAGAGCGAGCGCTCACTCAACTATTTAATCCGCTGAAGGCGTTCAATGCATTTAGAACGACAACCACTCATTGAGCGCTCAATGAGTTTATGTATCTGTTCGGTCTATATTTTTAGACTTAACGGAATATATATAAATATACTGTAATAAGATGTAAGAGCGCTCAGTAATATTTTTTAATTGCTTTCCATTGCACACAAGTGAAACTGAGTCTAAAATGAACTGAATATTTGATACTTAAATTAATGACGTCATTATTTGCTTACTTTAATAAAAAGTTATCACATGACAACACAGATTTGAGCCTCATTTTTAAAGTAAGTTTACGAGATTCTCTAAAGCACACAATCTCGATCTTGTGCAGCTTACAAACAAAAACTCAGTTAAATCTCACTTGTCAGAAAAAAGGAACGCATTCAACTGAGTTATGATGTCACAAGTGAGAATTATCTAAGAATAGGTGTAAATAGAAAGCAACTATTGTTGTTTGTAATAAATGCATCCATGGCTATGTTTTAAAATTTATTGCAAATACTAAAAATCTACATTTACATTACATGCACTAAAGATTTTCAGTAGTGGCAGTAAATTTTGGAACACAGCCCATGTAATGTGATTGTCAAACAATTGAATATAATTGATTCTTATCTGTAGAATCAATTATGTTTAACGACATGACTCTCTGTAAGAATCCTATCTGGAAATTAAGATAGACAGCTAAAAGCTGTTAAACAACGGAAAAAAATGGTTGGCAATAATTATATGATAAACGAATTAATATAATAAAAAAAATTATCCATTTATTTTTGTCACGCTACATTATTCTTCTTTTAAAAATGCTTCTTTTTGCATTTCTTTTTTTGAATTTGACTCAATAACTCAATTCTTTAATTTCCTCTTTAAATCGATTTAAAAATATCATGGCCTTAGTAAATAAATCAATTCATTTTTCAAAAAATGGCATCATATTAAATTTCTCACTATATTAAATATCTTAACCGCAGTATAATCATACCTAACGACATTGAACATCAGCATGATGTTCTTTGATGTTCTTAGATCACATGATTTACTGCCATATTGTGAAGTATACATAGTAGAGTTATGATAAAACAGGCTCTTAAATTTGAATTTCTATTAAGCTTCTACATCATATTCCTAAGTGTACAAAGCAATAAAAAATTGCAGAAATTGCAAAAATTGCACCATAAAAAAGTTCACTGCTACCAATTATACTATGTTTTAACTCTCAACTACGTGTCTGGATTCAAGTCATTCACAGCATTTTTGGCTCTATAATTATCACAAATCTCAATGGAAAATATTTTTTTTAATGAAATACCAGAATGTATAGAATCGAAATATAAAAAGGTTTTGATAACAATTGAAAAAATTATGCCAATACTAAAGAACAATTTATGAAGAGTGCATAATCAGTTTTTTTTTCAAAATCATATTTTTATGATAAAAAAAAAGTTTAGATAAAAATAAGTAGTGTTTTGAAATAAGGAAAATGTGAACCTTAAGAAAAAAATATATTTTTATTATATTGATTCATTCCAAAAAGTATAATTATTTGCGCGATTGAAGTAGGGATATTTTTAAACATGCTCAGAAAAATGATATCAGAAGTATGATATCGGTTATTTTCTTCTTTAAAAATGCAATGAAAATATTTTATATTAAATATATAATTTCGACATTAATATATGATTAATATATGAAATATATGATTTCGACATTATTTACTCACGATTTTATAACTCTGAGAGAATAAAGCGATCTTTTCACCAAGATACCTCTCTCGCAAAAATGCTTTTTTGTTTTCGGAAAAAATCTGGCGAATTTATATTTAACGGGCCCAAGCTAAACTTTTATTGCATCACAATTAGTGTCAAGAAAATAATGAAACAATTGCATCATGGCGATTGACAGAGAAAAGATTCAAGTTTTTTTACTCCTTCATTTCATTTCAACTCTGCAATATTAACCGTATAAAAATAGCGGCCGACTAAAATTTTCACCCGGATCCAAATAACCCATTCATGTAGTCGAAGGTTAAAATTATCCTGTTTTATCACGATTATGTTATTTTAAGAAAAATTTCCGAATTTACTTTATGAATTGCAAATTTTTTTTTATAGAATTAAAGAACGCATAAAAATAAATCCTGCAAAATCGATTTCATGAGAAAATTAAAAAATTTACTTTTTCTGAGAAAAGATGAGATATTTTTATTGAAATTCATTCCTTTAGGTTCGCTCCAAAAACCCTCTTTATGTACTGAGTCCTTCTCTCCCTTCTTGTTAAATTCTCGAGTAGAGATTATATTTGCCTCTATTCTACACAATCCTTACTTCTTGTACACGTGAATAATTACACAAAATATATGAAAAAGGTGAGACATTTAAAGCTATTATGGTAATGAAATAAATATAAAACAATTTCCTTACGTTTCAGAATGAGATTGGAAGAGGGAAATACATAGTTTATGCAAAATACATGAATTTAACACGAGGTGTAGAAACAGCCTATGAAATCAAGAAGGAAATGATTTAGCCACCAAAGGCTTGTACATAATTTGAATGTCCTCATTATAATCTTATTGTAAATAAAGATTAATTATGAACTGAAATAGCGTTTTTCTATCAAAGCTACTAAACATGTGTGTTTTTCATATTATATAATACATTATTTACAAATTTTAATTTTAAATAATAAGATAGTCTAGGTGATTTCACTGTAATAACTATTCATAATTAACTTTAGTTGATTCTTATTCCTGTTCGATATCCTTCAATAGCATAGATTGTACAGTTCAATTTTAGTCTTTGCTTTTTTTGCCTAATTTATCATCTTTCTGATCTTTATATGGCATATTATCTACCAAGACATCTGGAGTAAGTCGCAGTGCTGAAATTATAATTTAAGTTTGCTTATTCGATATAAAATTATCTAACACAATTAATGTTTTATTTATTACTCGAAATTAATGATAATTACCCACTCTTCTAGGTGCCGTTTCGATCGCTTGTATGACAGTCGTTCGTATTTCACATTCGACTTCCTGAGCGAATTTATTTAACTGAAATAATAAAACCACAATATTTCTGTACAAGTTTCATTTATAAGTTCATATGATATATGTATAAAATCTTATAAGATATATGTATAAAATCCCATAACATTTTCATTGCACATTATATGCACATTTAAAACAAAGAGATATACCTCCTCAATCACTGCCTGGTTTGTGACATTTTTATATTTTCTGTATTCTTTGTTTATCTGATCTCTCACAACTAATGAACAATATAATAAAATATTACTTATTGAAAATGAAAGATCTATCATTATATCAGAGTGTAGACTACTGACAAAGTGTATATTACCTTGCAATGCATATTCATCGCCTTCAAATGTCTTTAATCTTGTTCTATGAAGTTTCTTGAAGACTCGTAAAATCTGAAAATAATTATAATCTTAAAAGTAAACGAATAAATGAAGAAATAAATAAACTGAAAGGCAACAGAAGTATAACTTCCTAATGACTCTCGAAATTAAAAGACAAAGATTCAGACGAATGAGAATATAAACATGATATAATTAGAGCAATAGTCTTACAAGATGATTTTTAGTGTTTGTTCTGTTTATATATGAGGTTTGTACGTTTCAACTTGGTTTACTGTCTTCATCAGCGACTAAATATTTACAAATTAATTAGAAAATATCTCTTCCTTAAATGAATACAACCATTACAGGAGACAGATTCCAAGTGAGGTAATTTGATTATACGAATTTTAATTTTAAATTCTGCAAACGTAAATGTGAATTAAAAAAAACTGAACAAATATGAGTATCAAATATCGTATTCACAGTTACCTTATATTTAAGGCTTCCTTAAATTTATCTTTAGATGCTCTATGAATCATTTTATTAGCTACTGAGCATCTAAAGATAAATTTAAAGAATCCTTAAACATAAGGTCTGATTATGAATACGGACATAAATAAATATAAACGCAATAAAAGATTTTTTTCTCCATTTTATGAGCGCGAATGTGGAGTAGCAGACAACGCACTAGAGATTCCATGTTCAATCCCCGGCAGAACTGAAAATTTTCATACATTCATAGCTCCTCTTAAAAAGCAATGACAAATCACCGAGTAGTTATACTTTCTCTGGAAACTTCTCTATCAGTTCATCGGAATCGACGTTAGATAGATGAGTGTAGATAGATTCCATATGACTACAGTGTACAATTAGCGTGCGTATCAGAGGCATAGCAGAGAAGTCACGCTTTGCCACGAGCAATAGAATTAAGAAAAATGTTGCTTTACTTAAACCAACAAGAGAAATCATTAAAAAAAGTTATAGATCAAAGACAATAGATTACAAGACAATAGAAGACAAAATTATAGATCAAATAATAAAGGAGTAGAAGATTGTTGGAAATAGGGATTGTATAAAAGAAGCAACAGTTTAAAATGGCTACGCGAATGCTAATTCAATATATCTTGATATCGTATCAATAACATCATGTATCAGTGTTTTTCAATTTTTCAAAAAACATTTGAAAGCAACGTACAATGCTTGTGACGCTATTTTATATACAACATTTTTATTATAATCTTTTGAGAGAATGTTTTTGTAAATTTTTAATAAACGAATTTATTCATGCTATAAAGTATTAATTTCATATTCAAATTTTTGATAATGCCCTTAAATTTCAGAAATAAAGCAATAAAAATCATGATAGAGGAGATTTCTCTTACGGAGCATCTGTGGATATATATTGTGTCTTCATCTGTTTGTTAAAAAGAGCTTTTAGTCTTATATTTATATATATTTCAAAAATAAGTATATAAGTATAATAAAATAAATTTGGCTAGTCATTATTAAGTAACGCATTTACAATGAATCTAATATTCTTGTTATGAAATCTGGTACGATAATAAAATGATGGTGCGACAATAAAATAAAATGATTAAGTCTTTTCTGTTGTATATGAAACGCTCTTTTCTCTTTTATGGTAAGCTACATGATTCAGTTTATATTTATATTATTTAGACACTTATATATATTCAGTTTTTCTCAATTTACATTTAAAAATTTTAAATTAAAAATCATAATCAAATGGATGAATTACTTCACTTGAGATCTATCAATCTTGTAGTGGCTATATATTAGGTGTACAAAAAAGTTCTGAGCTTTAGATTTGATACAACCGAAATAACAATTTAAATTTTATATATCTTCCCGCCTTTTTGTGATTTTAAAGCGTTAACATTTGGCCTTCTAA
>Ga0157364_1006620_pt1 | contig 11925 bp, 11 predicted proteins | sample AttsexASBM2_FD_111476 | JGI IMG/M metagenome (GOLD analysis project Ga0157364, IMG submission 111476) | Fungus gardens microbial communities from leaf cutter ant in Ribeirão Preto, State of São Paulo, Brazil - Atta sexdens ASBM2 | ecosystem: Host-associated > Fungi > Mycelium > Unclassified ...
ATCGATTCGTGGATAGCCTCAAAAGATGACCAGTTTTTTCGACGCGGGATTCGTACGCTACCCGAAAGATGGGAGAAAGTAATGGCCAGCGATGGACAATACTTTGAATCATAAATGTATAACTAGTTGTTTACAGTAAAGCCTCAAATTTCGGAAAAAAACGGCGGAATCAAAGTTGTATATCTAATATATCGAGCAATATAATATTATTTAATATTACAAAAGTAGCATTATAGCTGCATCAACTTTTCTCGCTTCTGCTGAACAGTCAACATAATCTTACAAAAGCGATGACAAAAGCAAAGCAAAATCTGTTTTATATCATTATGAAAATATTTTGGATGAACAGGACATAAACAGATTTTACTTTGATTTTGCAGGATCTTCACAATTTTTGTAGTATGCTATTAACAAAATTAGTAATAAATACTTTGCAAAAACTGTTTCAACATATCGTCTGGGTAATATATATGTTATAACGGTTTTTTTATTTATAATATTAATTTTTTTATCATGTTAATTAAATATACAATGTCTTTAGTTCAAAAAGAAATCGCTCATTAAGAACAACGACAATACAATACGAAGAATTGGTAAAATATATGTCACATTCCGAATTTGCAACAGATATGTAATTAAAGAAGGTAAAATTCATCATGTAAAACAATGGAAACAATTAACAGCAATACTTAATGGCTTGTTTGATGGCAGTGAAACAGTGGCAAACCGTAAATATTGTATGAAATGTAATTCATAATAGACTTTCTACAATAAATAATTAGTAATAAATCAGAAGTTACAAATTAGAAATTGATCAATCATAGTGATCAATCAAATATGGAATAAATAATCGACTACAATGTGATTAATAGTTAATTTTTAGCTTCCGACTTCTGATTCATTACTAATTGCTTATTGTAGAAAGCTTATAAGAATTTCGTAAAGTGCATGATAAGCATAATTATCATTTTGTTTACTCAAGGTGTGTTTGTGATTCCGTATTGAATTCAGTTAAATTATAATATCGTGAGTTCTTAAATATCCTATATATGTGTATGCATGTGCATATATGTATCTATATATATAACTATCAGGTTTGGCGTGACGTGAAGAGTAACGCATCAAAGGAAGCATCTAAATTAAGAAACGAAAGAAATCGGACTATAAATTTTTCAGTTGCTACAGACGGTTTAGATAATTTATAAAAACGTATCATTAGTTACGTTGGTTTAGAATATGTGGAAAATAGCTGTGAGTGTGCAGAGTAGTATTCCAGAGGAAGAGGTATATCCTTTTGTTTGCATTATGCAGTCTCAGTAATTTTTATGTTATCTTGGAAGTATTTAGCTATTAAAATACAATAATGATTGCTCAACAAGAAAAAGTGCTTTGAAATTGTTGCAAAAATCGTAATTCTGATTCCTGTATATTGCTATATTTAATCAGGATTAAAATAAGAACATACAGCATTCAACAATGACATTCATTACAGTACTTACAAAACAACTTTGTCAGCTGAACGCGATCAATATACAAGAATGTATAATGCCATTTTCTGTATTTTTTTTCTTTCATAGACGCATCAGATAGAATTAGAAAATGGGAACGATGATATATTCTTCAACAAGCGACGATATCAATCGTTGAAATGGTGAATGTCAAAAGAGATATTAGTAAAAATATATATTTTATATATACCTATACACACACATATATATATATATATATATTCTAATAATTATTATTTATGCATTTTGTATTATAGTTAATATGTATGCTTATTAACATTGAATAAATTTTCATAAACTAACTTAATATTTAATGTACGATACAAAGAATAATACAATATGATCATATATATTATTTTCTTATATATTATTACTTTTTCTATTTATCATTACATTTATACTTACGTTTTTTGTGAGCTCATTTTGTATTTTTACAGAAGTAGAAGCACACAATGAAGTAAAGGCAAATCGCAGAAAGAACGCGTCAATACAATTATGCATAGATACTGCTTAGACCTTAGAACATTTCTTTTAGATATCTTCTGTAATGATATTGGCTGAGATAAATTTTTCTTTACCTGTCTATATTTTTTCAACAAATGTATCGTAAAAACCGTACTGATAACTGTCGCTTGCAATGATAAGTATCGATATGAGTAATTTCTAGAATAGTTTAACGAAATAATAACAATTGTCAATCAAAATTTCAGATGGATTTCTGGATTGAGTGAATCACAACAATAATATTATTATTGAAATGGATACATGAAACTCAGATAATAGGCTACGACTGTGGATCGATTAGCCAATATAACTAGAATGTCTTTACTTAATATTGAAGAGTGCGACATCCCCTCACAAAATGTAAATAAAACTCAAAAATTTATACAGCTCATACAGATTAACGGATTCAAATCTATAAGAGTAATTCAATGTAAAATTGAAATCGACAGAACAATAAAAAAATGTGGAATGTTCTTCCATACATTGGATGTGCAGATGGCAAATATTTATATATACAGAAAACGAGTCGCGAGGCGTGTGAATGTTTACACATTTTCGCTTATTTCCAAATAGGACACGTTTATATAAATGGATTAAAATCAAATCAAACAGTCTCTCGCCCTGCTACCTTAGCGGGATAAATGGACAATGACGGGACATGTAACGGAGGTACATATTCCGACCCTTACGGAATGTTATAATATTGGCTATCATAACCTTCACGCTACTAAATTATGAAGCCAAAGTACGATTAAATTTAAATAAAGTATTACTTCGATCGGGGATTGTCTTGTGAAATTTGCGACTACTTACTGTGTAGACATAAAAAGGAAGAGACACTTTCTGGAATCCGTGTTAAGATCTTGTGGTAAACTTAATTGGCTCACTTTACACTGGATTTGCAGAAGTACTAACCGATAACACAGGCATACAACATCAAGTGATTTACACCTTAAATTCCCAAGATACCGTTTTCGCGCTAATGAAAAAGAGAGAAGAGGTAGTGTGTGACACATCCTTATATTAACTGAACATCCAAATTATTAATTTTTGAAACAACGCCCGATAACAAGGTTTTTGATAGACAACACAATTTAGAAAATCTCAATATATTTACTTACATGAATTCTAAATTTGTGTATGTAGAAAAATATGCACTCAAATAAGTCATCATTTATCATCATGTATAGAAACTCCAGCAACAATCTTGAGCAAAAAATATTAAAAAATGCTTTGGCCCTTGCCATTCATTCCCCGAACGCTTTTACTTATCATTTAATGAATCTGACCTAACAAGGACCTGAACACATGGTCTTGTTAGCCGAAGAAGTAATACACATAATAAAATGCATACTTGTCAAAGTAAAATTTGTCCACACGCAAGAATGCTACGATCAATTACCTGTAATAAGAAACAATGAAACATTTCTTAATTTCGCAAACTCACATCTTGTTGCATAAGGCACACAAGTTACCTGCGCCTTGACTGTTATGTATCTTCTAGAAGATTCAAGATATAGATTTGCACTTAGATTAGTAGAAATATTACCTGTTATTTTAAAATCAACGTGGAAATATGTTAGCTCTATCCACTATGAATGGAATTTACTCAGAAAATGATTTAGAAACTCTACGGGACACATAATGTACCCAGCCGAACGACCCTCAGTACTTAACATAGCACGAAGAATGATGGGACAACCAAATTTTATAAATGGAGGTTCTTTTTCAAATCTTATAGACGAAGTCTCGATAGAAAGAATAGCAGCATCCGCCTGGGAAAAATTTTGGAATAAATTTTTAATTTTTGGAAGTCAGCGCTAATATCATTGGAATATATATATATATATATGAGTGTCAGAATTGTAAAATTAATATTAGACACTATTGTGCATGGATAAGTCCTGCACACTATATATGGATGGTCAATGTACTTAATAGGAGCCATATGAGACTCGCTCACCCAGCTCTTATTCTAGAGAAAGAGAAACATGCTACTAAGAGTGTAACCATCTCGGTCCCCACTGAACCGGAATTTCAAAGCACGAAACGCTTCGAGCAGCATGACAGCACGAAAGAAGAATCCGATTATTTCCCCCCCTTCTCTCCAAAGGAAATATCTGCCTATATCTTGAACTAAAAGGTTAAACATCAAGGAATTCACACGAGCTTACAATTTATTACCGGAACCTTTAATCTCAGTGGAAAATCTTTTCTACCTCTTCATCTTTCCGACGCTCCCAAGCTGCAAAATCATTATTCTCTTATAGATAACGATGAAGATTGCCTACCTAAATACGAGATTTTTAACACGCAGTCCGTTGAAGGCGCGGATAGTAAAGGTGGATTCGCCCACAAAATTTTGGGTGCAACTTCATAATAGTCAACGAAGACTTCGAGGAGCTGATAGAACTTACTCGTTGGATGACGGAAATTCGATTCCTACTACCTGATCATACTCATTTAGATGAAATGGTCGCGATCCGAGAAGAAAGAAAATGACAGAGGGGGATTCTCAAATCCGAGGAATGGCAGTTGCCTTAAGAGATTGGAGGCGAATAATCAAACGACCATCTTTCGAAATCTACATATTTGAAGAGAAATTTCGCGAATTGAAACAGCAAGCGATTCCTTGCGTTCTCACACTGGACCTATCCCCATAAAAAAAACATGATCTAGACGAACGAGAGATCTGATGCGATTTCTAACAAAGCGACACGAAGGATGAATAAGCATCGTGGAAGACAGAGGTGGTACTTGTAAAATTAGAAATAAGAAACGAATGCGGCACAAAAGTGAAAAATATTAAACACATTTTAATAGATTTAGGTCACGCACGGCATAGCGAAAAAATACTGGAAGCCGTACAGCCTTCTTTTAAATCTATTATACTAAGAAAAGACTAGGATTAAATTATCTTGATTAACCACTTTGCTGTATAAAAAAATATATATATATAAAATCATAATAATAATAAATAAAATAAAATAAATAAATAATGCTTATAGTATTAAAGGAGATTACAAAATTGTGAAAAAAAAAATTTTATATATATATATAGGACTTATATTGACGTCCTTAATATTGATGTCCTTTATTAATACAAGAGAGAATCGAAACAAAGGAATGAAGATTGATTGACTAATAATGATAATTATTATTATATCAATCTTCCTTTGAAGTTAACCGTCTAACGTTACTTACAGTATATATATATATATATATAGTATATATACGAAATGTCTGCATATCGCTACCTATGTTCTATCTTTAACCAGCGAGAAGAAAAACCTATATCACTTCCAATGGAATCTATGGGACGCTTATGGGTACCTGATAAAACTTCTATGTCTTACTACACTGGAAAGGCGAATCTACCAACAGCAATAAAACATCAACAACTTCTTTAAAATTTGCGAAGACTGTTATGAAACGGCGCCATACGGATTTCCACATAAAGGAAAAACATTTACACTCCTGTTTTTTCACATGTTAATTCACGAAAAATCTGTGCGAAGCCAGACGAACTGCTCAATCTACACAACAAGCGTACGAATACAACCTGCAGAAGAATGCCCAAGCTGCATCGAAGCATTTACGGATGCTGATAAGGCATTCCTGGAAACAGGATGGGGGATACCAGCGATCTCCACTTGGGTTCAAGGTCTTTATTTCTATAAGCTAATGCTAGCATTTTGTGTCTGATGTCACGCAAATAACCCTCATCACCCCCCCCCCATTAACATTTAATTATTATATAAGTTAGTCTCGGATATAACTTAATGTTACTCGCTAAAAATACCGCGGAGATTACTCTTATTAATATAAAAATCTCTATCTACGAAATTTTTCTTTCTTTCTTAGATTTAGTAGACTTTAAATACTACTTGGTCGGGGGGTACAAAATTCCAGGATGGACCTTCTGCTAGTTCCTCAGGAAGCGAGAGACAGAATCCGATATAGTGACGAACGAACTCCATTGGTATGCCTATAGATACTTAACCCAGCTCCGGTGTATCACCACATGGACTGAACTCCCGGTGTATCAGCGTCTCGGTAATTACTTTAAAATCTGCATTACAACATTAACATTATTATAGTAACATTCCGAATGACTTAATAGTCTGCTACGTACCTACCCACATCACTAGTCCACATGGACTCAATGAGTAACAAATAAACTGTACTGCCTGCAACAAAATACTCTTTATAATTAAAAACACTGAAAATTGCACTAGGTGCCTCTCGGAATTTCAGTAATGATGTAATGATAAGAATATTAAAGCCTACCTAGAATTAAGGTTGGGAGTACCATTACCGATGGTTACCACACAAGGGCAATAACTTTAGAATCAACTGATATCGGATGCCTCTTTCGTGACCTGTGTGACCTCAAGTAGTTTCGTCACATGCTGCCTGCATTTAGATAAATAAAATATCCTGCACGTACTGAATCCAAAAGGAAAAAGAAGTTGATTACGGAATTAAAAGATTATGCAACTAAAATGTAAATGTGTGTTGTAAAATAAGCATTTTTGAATAGATTATAAATATACATTTATTGTATATTATAAAATAAATGAATATATAAAAATATATCTAACTTAAGAAGCATGAAGAAACACAAAAACAGATTTAAATTATCAACGTTCCTTCCTGTTTCTTCTTGAACACAATATTATTTACAAAATATTATTTACAAATATATTAAGTGTGGGAAAAAGTTCGTAGCGTTTTTCCCATTAGATGGCACAAAAACGCCACGAACTTTTTTCCATACCTAATACTATGTATATTAATGTAATGGAATTAACATGACATATCTATTTTATTAAATAGGCATTTAGGTAAATAAAAAAATTTTACTTACACATATTATCCTACATATTTTAATAAAAGAAGTACGAAAGAATATAGTAGAGGAAGAGGTTTTAGAGGTCGCCTCACCATTCCTTCCTGCTTCTTATCAAGAGAAATATAAAAAAAAGAGAAGCAATAAATAATAAAATTTGATGTTAAGATATTAGCTTATCTGAGGATGCACACTTAAATGGCAGTACATTCAAATATGGATCCTCCTAAACTCACTAATAATTTAACAACCACAGAAAGAAAAGAATCGAAATTTATTATTAAAATTGCAAATATTATATACTCATAACATTTGTTTAAGGCGGAGGATGTTACGTCCAGAGGAGAGTGTTACTCCACGATTCTTTTCTTTTGTAGGAAAATTACAATGAACCTTTTTTGCATAATTGCAGGAAATAAGTAAATTTTTATTAAATACATAGCAAATCAAATACTGATAAAACAATTCAAATTTAATTTTTCTAGCGACAAATTTAACCGATAAAGCTCAGAGTTAGCCAAGTTACGGGGGGCAGAAGATCAATCGTTATCCAATAATCTTTTACATTAAAGCTTTGTTTAGCAGTATTTGATGTTGCTCGCGCGCTTTCGGAGTTAGATAAAACTAATTATAATCATTCAGCAATCCAATTTCTCCAAGTGTACAATTCCTACAAGATGCTAAGTCAATGACTTACTGCCAAAAATTAAGAAGGACATATCGTCTTCATGAATACGAGAATTCTTTGAGGTATGTTCATTCATCCAGTCATTCATTCAGTCATTGTCAGTTACAAAGTCAGTTAAATAGTCAGTCAATATACCACCGGCTCCGCTGAAGTGCATGAAGTTCTCCAAATCGATCACAACATAAACATATTACTACTAAGCCGGTTTCCCTCAATCAATTTCATCGAGGCACAACCAGCTATCTTCTGGTCTATTCACCTGAGGGATTCGCCACCGTGATTCTCCGTTCAACCGTAGAGATAGTAAGTAATTGATATCCTAACACAATCGGAAACATTTTTTAATACGGAACGAACCATCACAGATATTTCTGCTTTTCTTCCCTTATTCACTTCTTGATCCATCTTATAAAACCATTTCATATTTGCTCGAACCGATTAATTATATTATTGGAACGTTTCGAGCAGATCATTTTGTTTCTTCTGATCACCTGAAGCGATAAAGCGTTTCAAACGATTATATTTCTTTACTCCCTTGAATACTCGAAGCGGTAAAGCGCTTCACCATCTATGTTAGAAATTTCCCGTCTGAATCTCTTGACGAGATTTTTCAATCTCTTGAATCGTTCGCCGAATTTGCGAGGTTCCCCCCCCCTTGACCACACCACCTCGTCACAAATGAATACACATAAATGAATACGCATAAACCTAGTTATTAGTTTAATCTCAGCATTATTATTGTTAGCGTATATAAGTACAGTGACTCGCATTAATATTCGGACATCATAATAATAGAGAAACTATTATTTTTGAAATATACTAGGGCAAGTCAATAAGTTTTTAGAAAAACATAATAAAATTTTTTTGATCGATTCATTTTTATTTCTTAACATACTCGTAGTCTCCTTTCAGCTCGATACACTTGTTCCAACGATTCTCCAACTTTTTCAAGCCATCCAAATAATATGATTTGTCTAACCCTTCAAAATAAGCCTCTGTTTTGGCGATGAGCTACTCTCTTGTGATGAATCTTTTTCCTCCGAACCATTTCTTCAGGTTTGGAAACAGGAAATAGTCACAGGGGACTGGCGAATATGCTGGATGGGGAAGCAATTCGTAGCGAAATTCGTTGAATTTGGCCATCGGTGCACGTATGAATCCGTGCATTGTCTTGATGAAAGAGCATTTTCTTCTTCGCCAAATGGGACGTTTTTTATTTAAAATTTTATTTTGTTGTTGAAACGGTCCAATAAGGCTGCGTAATAATCGTCATTGATCATTTGGTTTGATGAAAGGTAATCGATATGAATTATACCGCGTGCATCCCAAAAAATTGTGACCTTTCCAGTCGACTTTATGATCTTCGCCTTCTTCGGAGCTGGTTCATCCGGTGAAATCCATTGTTTTTCATTGTTCCTTTGTCTGGGATGTGAAGTAATGGATCCATGTTTCGTCCACAGTAATGAATCGACGCAGAAATTCATCTAGATTACATTGAAACATCTCCAAACATTTTGAAATCGTCACACGGTCGCGCTTATGATCCAGTGAGCAAACGCAATCTTGCCGATAACTTTTTCATACCCAATTGTTCGTGCAAAATTGAAATCACTGTGCCATATGATATGCCTGTGGCCTCAACAAGCACTTTCGATCAATCAAAATAATATCGTGAACTTTATCGATGATTTCTGGAGTAGCAGCCTCAATTGGAGGTCCCAATCGTACATCACGTTTAAATTCATTCACCCAATTATATACAGTCGTAAACGCTGATGCAGATGTGCTATGATTTTATACATTATCCAACTTAACAAGCTTTAATTTCTTTCAGCGTTATACTTTTCATATGTTTGATGTTTTCAAATGTTTGATCACTGCACGAAACTCGTTTTTTTCCATTTTGCAAAAAATACAAAGATTGTTCTCTTTAATCGTCTATAGAAATGAAACTACGTGATGAATTCCGCTCAAAATTTGGCAGTAATCAGCTGAGAGATGCTTGTCAAAAAGTAATGTGACACTGCGAGTGCCCTTTGACAGATTTTCTAAGAACTTATTGACTTGCCCTCGTAGTTTTTACAGGATTAAGAAATTTACGGTTAATTGAAACGATCATTATAAATGTACATTAATTTTGTTTATTTAACTAATGTAGTTTTCAATGTAAAAAATATTAAATAAATTAATCCTTAATTTTAGAATTGCAAAAATATTCGGACACTCAATATATTTTATGTTTACTGACTCTCGGAAATCAAGTTAGTTAATTCCTTACTTGTTTACCATGAAGTAAGTCATACAAAATATGTGACTTATTTCATGTTGAATTGAATTAACCCAATTTCCCAAGATCACACAAATTAACAGTGAAAATGGAACGTAAAGACAAAAATAGTTCATTTGATGAACGCCAACTTATTTTTCATTATGAAAAAGACAAATCATATCGAGAAATCGGTAAATTAATAAATTTGAATAAGAGTATGATAGCAAACATTGTAAAAAGATATGTTCGTGAAGATCGCATTGAATGAATACCTTAGAAAGGACGTCCAAAATTACTTAACTCATGGGATAAACGTAAAACTATTAGGAAAATAAAAGTAAATCCTGGATTAAGTGCTACAAAATTGATCTCACAATTATACGAAGAGACTATCAAGAAGATATAGTTCGTTCCTGATACAGTTCGTCGAGCATTAAAAGAAAGTTATTACAATGGTAGAGTTATTACAATGGTTGCTTTAAAAAACCGTTCATAAAGCGCATCGGAAGAAAAGATTAATTTTCGCCAAGGAATTTATTTCTAAAGAACAAATGATAGAATGATGTAATATTCGCTAATAAGAGCAAATTTAACATTTTTGGATCTGACGGACGGAAAATGATATAGCGAAAAGCAAATGAAGAATTCAAACTAAAAAATTTGAAGCCAACTGTGACACACGATGGTGGAAGTTTAATGGTTTGGGGTTGTATTTCAAGGAGTGAATTAGTTTTCATTGACGGGAATTTTGGATAAAATAAATATTTCAGTATTCTAAAAGACAATTTAATAAAAAGTGTTAATAATATGAATATATTATTACGAGATAGTTTCAAAATTTATCAAGACAATGATCCAAAATACAATATAAGTCGCGAATAGTGCAAGAATATTTATTATACAACTGTCCAAAAGTTTTACATCCTCCACCATAATCACCAGATTTAAATCCCATAGAAAATTTATGGAATTTATTAGACCGTAACATTCAGATTATGCCTACAAAATCAAAAGAAGAACTAAAATTACGATTAAAAGAGGAATGGACGCGCATTATTTGGACCAGATTATTTAACAAAAATTATTTCTAACATGCCTAAATGTTTGCAGCTTATTATTAAACAAAAAGATTATCCAACAAAGTATTAAAATTATTATTATTTCGTTTATAGATATTTATATTATTATATCTTATTATATCCGAATACTTTTGCGATACCAGAATTAAGCAAAATTCTGTCTATAGTTTAATATATTCGAAACTGTATCATATAAATGTAATTATAGAAATAAAATTGATATTTCTAATAATTAAAATGAATTTTTCAATTTAAAATAAAAAAGTAAATTTCTTACTCCAACAAAAATTATATTTAGAAGGTAATAATTTCTAAAGTATCATGATGTCCGAATATTAATGCGAGTTACTGTATATACATACAGCCATATACATACATATAGATACACACACACACACACACACACACACACACACACACACACACACACACACACACACACATATATATATATATATCAAAGTAAATAAATGTAACCAATTATCTTTGTAAAACCAATAAGACAGTAATTTTCATTTATTTCAGCATCCTTTTTGATTCATTCCACTTTTCCAAAGATCATATTGGCCTTGTTCCTGGTTAAAAGAATTAAGTTTTTGACCTAAAAAAAAAGGTCGATGCACTATCACGGATTGGATAATAGCACATATCGACGTTAACTCACATCTGTTACCCATTAAAATTGCTTCCGACTTGTGGCACGCGCCTTCCAAACTATAACCACAAGAATGGAATCTGTTGCGTTCTTCCCTAGCCCCCTTCACTCCTAATTCCATCTCCCATTCAAGACAAAGAATCCTGGGGCTTGGATGTAATATTATTAAGTATCAGATAACTTTTGTAATTTAGAAATGTAAGATCCTATTGTAATATAAAATTAACCAAATTGTAATAAGCTGATTGAATTTTTCTAGTAATAAGTATAAATACACACATATACGCACAAACGCACGCACGCGCGCACACACACACACACACACACACACACACACACACACACACACACACACACACACACACACACA
>Ga0157364_1006621_pt1 | contig 11925 bp, 13 predicted proteins | sample AttsexASBM2_FD_111476 | JGI IMG/M metagenome (GOLD analysis project Ga0157364, IMG submission 111476) | Fungus gardens microbial communities from leaf cutter ant in Ribeirão Preto, State of São Paulo, Brazil - Atta sexdens ASBM2 | ecosystem: Host-associated > Fungi > Mycelium > Unclassified ...
AAAATTGGGAAATATTGAAAACTTACTTCCAAAGTGGTGAGTCTTCAACCCAAACTGTAAGAAATTTACGTGGAAAATTTGATAGAAAAGAAATGCCTTCAACGCAGTTTGTGGATCAATTTGAAGCGAATTCGGCAAACTGGATCCTTATTGGATAAAGCAACTCGTTCACGTGCTCGTCCAATAAGGTCAACCGAAAACATTGCTGTTGTTGCTCAGAGTGTGCTTGAACAACCGTCAACATCAACTGGCCATCGTTCTCAAAACTTGAACATTTCACGCACTTCTTTGAGAAGAATTTTGAATAAAGATTTCAGTATGAAGCCGTACAAAGTTCAATTAGTGCAAGAATTGAAGCCGCATGACCATCCGATGCGTTTTCGGTTCGCCCAATGGGCTGAACAACGCTTGGTTGAAAATGAGCATTTTTACCGAAAAATCATCTTTTTTGACGAAGCTCATTTTCACCTCGGTGGCTATGAACAAGCAGAATTGTCGTATTTGGGGGTCAGAGAATCCGCACGTCGTCATGGAGAAGCCGATGCATCCACAACGAGTAACTGTTTGGTGTGGTTTTTGGTTCGACAGCATCATTGGGCCATTTTTCTTCGAAAATGAGCAAGGAGCTGCCGTCACTGTCAATGGCTACCGCGCCATGCTAAACGAATTCTTGCTTCCCAAATTTGAAGAGGAGGACACAGACGACATTTGGTTTCAACAGGACGGCGTACCTTACCACACAGCCAATGCTACAATCGATCTTTTGCGCACTGTCTTCGAAAATTGCATAATGCTGATGTTAATTGGCCGCCTCACAGCTGTGATTTGACTCCGCTGGACTATTTTTTATGGGGAATCGTCAAGGATGAGTGTTATGCTAACCAGCCAGAAACGATTCAAGAATTAAAACATGAAATCAAAGTTGCCATCGATGAAATACGCGCCCATACAGTGAAAAATGTACTGAAAAATTAGATTGATAGATGGGGTATTGTGCAGCCAGCCGTGGAAGTCATTTAAATGAAATTGTATTTCATGTTTAATGGCAATTTACTACCTTTCCAATAAAGCCATAAACTTTGAAAAATATTCATGCGTTTTTTTTTAGAGTCAAATTAAATTCCAAATTTTAAATGACCCACCCTGTATAATATATGTGTATGTACATACGTATGTACGTATATATGTATGTACGTGTGTACATATGCATCTGTAATATGTGTAATATGTATAACATGTATAATGCGTTTATGTTTAATATATATTTACATAGGGAAAAAAATAATTATACAATTTATAATAAACTTTATTTTTATAACACGCTATCCTTGTGTATATCTAAGAGTTGTGCGTATTATCAAATCCATTTCACATAAATTTTGTCTCCTTTTTCATGCAATACCTTTTCAACTAGATATACGTCGGGTTTAGTGACACGATGCAACTCATACTCGGATAAAATCTTCCAGTGACCAGTTTTCCGCAATAATCTTTCAGTAGATAGATACGTCACAGGATTAATTTTCTTACTTTAATGATTCTAAACACCTCCGTAGTCCAATTTGGGATATAACCTTTCTCAAAGATTGTCTTGAATTTGCTTACACATACCGAATTACTCATTTTGAATCGCGGGAGTGCGACGGAAATGCGTCTTTACGTTACTGTACACCATGTTTAAGAGTTTGTCAGCAATCGTGGGAGTCATCGATGGGCCGCATATCGATAGTTCGATGCTTTCATGCGTTGTACTTAGACACGAGACACAGTAGCAAGTCAATCCATTGTAGGTAAATTGTTTCCACATATCGTTTTTTAACATATTGAACCATTCAACGACAGATACCTTTACTATGGAATATGTTGAATAATAATTTATATTGTGTTTTTTCAGAAGTTTTTGCACGTTTGCGTTGTAAAATTCTTTTCCCATATCGGTTTGCAAATTTTTCGGACATCTTCCATCATCTCGAATTATCTTTGCAATCACTGTAGCCATCTCATTTCCATTCTTGATTTTCAGCGGTATAGTCCATGCGTGCTTACTCAACATATCAATAATAATGAGAATGTAATGATAACCATTGAATCGTGTAAGAGCGCATCTCAACCACATCAGCCTGGCACAGGTATCGTATTCGTCAAACTATGACCTGTCTGCATGGAAAATTTTTTCTCGCTAGAGCGTGCAGTTCTTCCACCAGACGCCACTTTTCTTCTCAGACATGTTACGTTATGATTATTGCTGTATAATGCATAAAATATCAAAGTTCTGAAACGCAAACGTTATTCATAGGCATTTTGATGTCAACTAAAATGACTGTGTATTTCGTTTCAATTTATAATAAAACCAGCTTTACGAAGTTCCTCGATAATAGACAATATTTCATTATCGTGGACATTGTGACCTGCCTGACGCGAAGTCTCAAGCAATCGAAGATTGCTCATTAGGATCGTCCCAATGAATATAATCGATTTTATTGTCATTTAGGGTCATGATGTGCGTGGTATTACATCTTTTTTGACTCTTTTATCTAATTTGTTGTTAGTTTTTTGACGCATGGCATGCCCGTTTCAACTTATATTTTACCTGATACCAAGAGTGTTATTATATTCTTATATTTGTACCCTTTGCTGCCTGTTATTGGATTATCCGCTTTACTACGCCTGTAAGCATTCGTTGCCAATAGTATACCTTTATATGCTAGTTTATCATTTTCTGTGTAAATAGTATCGTCAGGAATTCTTTTAAAAATTAATTCGTACAAACCAGATGTATCTTTGTACTTTACTCCATCTATCACAAAGTCATTAGTGTCTACATCAAAATATTTGTCACTAAACATTGTGTCGTTCTCGCTGAGGTACACGCCATAAATGTGATCGATCGCCTTTTCTTTGTCACCATCGAGAAGCATGTTTACATATTTTTGTCCAAGTGCTCCCAATTTAATTAAGCAACTCCTCACGAACTTTTGCGCTGCGAACGCTGCGTTTGCAATGATTGTTTAACTAACATTTCAAGCGATTTGGGTGTTTCATAAACGTCTTCGATTGATGGAACGTGCGAAAGTTCGTATGATAATTCGTGTGATTCAGTCGACGCATAATTGGAATTCGACGTAATGTTCGATTCTTTTGTGCATTGCTTTTTAGATGATGGTATTAATTGAAGCCATAAATTATTCATCCAGAGATCATTACCATCATTATCATCTTCATTATCATAAACATCTTTATTATCTTCTCTTCAGGTTTTCTTCTCTTAATATTTTTATCCTTTTACACACAACATGTATTTCTTTCTTAATTGGTTGAAATTCATCATTAGCGATGTTCTCGACAATTTGTTTTACAAATTCGACGATAGATTTAAGTATTTCTCCAATGCTATATCTTCCTCTATTTTACCGGTTTTTAAAGCGCGATATTTTTTACGAATCAATTCACTCATTTTCGCAATTTGTTTCCTATTCTCTGGCGATCCTTGATTATCCATGTTATCGAAAGGAAATATTATAGTAGACGTATTGACAACGACTAACCACGTTAAGGTATATTACATACTCATTAAATCCTTTTCTATATCATCCTTTTGTAAGCGCACTGTCTTTATCTATGACTACGAATCCATCCTTTTCTTGCCAACGATACAGTTCGCAGAAAAATATGTCAGTATTTATATGATCATGATTATTTACATGATCATTATATACATGTTTCAGATTGGTACCGTCCTGTTTGAAGGATCAACAGATTTGCATTATCGTGCATAAGATGCTTCGGTATCTTTGCATATGGCTGACGCAGATAAAAGCAGTCGACATCCGCGTGTCAACTCATCGTAAAGTACTCTCTGATCGTCTTGTTGATCACATGCCATATCATCAAAGACAAAAATGGAATTTGGAAGCGCCTTGTTCGATGGTAATACATCATTATTATTGGAGAATGTAAAATATCTTCAAGCCAATTTCTTCAATCATATTTTGCAACTTCGAGTACACATATACGTTTTCGAAATGTATGCTATGTGAACTTTCCAGCAAATTTATTAACACGTTTGTTTTGCCGTTCGATGGACCGCAGTATCTTATCTATTCTACCGCTATTGGGAGTCTTCGGCTCATTGGTGAGTGGTGGTAGGAGTTGCAAAAGCTAAACGATAATAAAGCTGCGCAACATCAGTTGGAAGAATGTCATAACATCATGGAAAGTCATGGAATTTATTTCGCTCCATACAAGCGTGGATAAGGAGTCACAACGGAAAAAATGAAAAAGATTTTAAAAAAGCGCTAAACAGTTGCCAAAATTGCCGAAGGGCAATAATAAATAACTATCAACGTACAATTGCAACAACTGGCAAAACGTATTTTAGACGTATTTTTATGCATACTACCTTACCAACAGGGGGAGTGTACCGAAACGAGAGCAGTATCGTGAATTTGAATAATGCTGATGGACCAGGAACTCATAGAATGGCGTACGCGAAACGGGGAGATCATGCTGTTTACTTCGATAATTTCGGCAATTTTCGATCACCGAAGGAATTGATGCGATATTTGAACGTAACGCAAATCGAATATAATCGCACGCCTTATCAACGTTCAAAGCAACTGTGGACAACTGTGTCTACAGTTTTGACAGACGGTTGACGATCAATTTAAGAACTGATCATGACATTGCACTCTTTTAACTCAGTATTCATTCAAACATGTCACTGATTTATGTCACCGATAAGAATAGCGTCCTCACGGCCTACTATTTTCCGGTCGTAGATTTGAGCGATGGCAATTACGAGCTCGGTCTGACGGACTTTGAAATCTATCGTACGATATCTAATGTAAATTCATCGAATAATAAGTTTTACTTTGACGAAGATGACAAAGAAATTGTCATTCCCGAAGGATCATATGAAATACATGACATAAACAAGTATCTAAAACGTGCAATTCTACAATTTCATCCTAATGATGTTGCGAGTAAGAAAACGCTTCGTAAAGAGAAAAGTATCCATTGATTATTCATTCTAATAACAATATATCATTCTAATAACAATATAATGAAAAGTGAGATCAAATGAGCTTGTCGAGTAAATTTCACCAAACCACACAATATTGGATTGTTGTTGGGATCGAATCGCGTGTTAGAGCCGCAACAGTGGCATGAATCAAACATATCGATAAATATCCTCAATGTAAATATTATTCGTATTGAATGCAATGTGACCGCAGGCGCATACAGCAACGATAAGTCCGTGCACATGAATTTTCGCCGAGCGTGTCACTAGGATATAAGATATCAGAAAGACCGACACAGATCATTTACTTTCCGATCATTGTACGGAGCGTTACAGATCTGATGATTCGCATTGTGAATCAAGACAGACGATGCTCAATTTTCGCGGAGAGGAGATCATCATTAGATTGCATATACGGAGGTGACAATAAAGTAATATGTTTGTTTTGAATGAACAGGCGAAACAGACTAGAGATATTTTTACCAGAAGGACGATAGCGATCAAAAACATTCGATTTAATAGAAAGAAACTCGCTGCATCAAATGTTAAATTTTTACAATCATTAGGCTTTATCGTACAAAATATCTTAGATGCTTGATATCTTGAATATTGAAGACAAGCCATTCTTTGACGATCGCATCGTCAAGATTGAGACTCACACATACAATCCGTATGTCAACACCATGAACATAGCTATGAAATAAGAATACCGATACAGCAGCAGGATTTATACATGCTACCGTGCGAAAGCTTTCTCAACTTCAAAGGAAGATTGTCGTCAAACGAAGAAAATGCAGATCAGTAGCCAACGCTTGAAATTGCGTTGCATTCATATTTGATGAAATTCGAATATGAACTCAATGGTACAGAGATCGATCGCAAGAAACATTGGAATGATTATATGAAGGGCTATGCATCATATTCAGATGACTTCGCACATATGGAGAAGGGATTTCCGAGTCCAGTGTTTGATCGGATCGTGAAAAGACTAATAACACGTGATGAATGAATTTAATTTTTACGTAGCTCAGCATGTTGTTTGGCTTTTGCGAAGATTATAAACACATAGTGATTAACATGCGAATTGATTTTGATACGAACATGCAATGACAACAATTGTGGGAGATCCAGCGACAGAGCCGAAACTTGAATTGTTCAAGATACAATGGCGAATGCCTCATCTTACGTTGAATGAAGTCAATAAACTATCCATACTGCGTGCCTTGGAGAGGGGACGACATCTGAGTATGAGTTTCCGTGCATGGAATCTGTACGAGTATTACCGAGCACGACGAAATACTCGTGGGCCATCAAGACGGCTACTCAGCTCGAGAAGCCGCGATACGTCATCTTTACTCTGCAGACTAATAAAAAAAATAACATGGCAACACATAAAATTTACCTCGACAATTGTAAATTAATCAACGTGAAATTCTATCTGAATTCTGAATTTTTCCCATACAGTGATCTGAATCTAGACTTCGACAAACGCAGAACCGCATGTACTTAAAATATATAATTGATCGCAACAGAAAAAAATATATCAAGTTTAAAAAATAAAGTATGATTTTTTTAAATGCATTTTTTTAAATGCATTTTAATTTCTTTCCTCTATCCCTATAATTAAGAATCTATCAATAATGATTGTTCAGTATGTATGCAGTGTTTAAGTGTTTAGTTACTCAATAACAGTTTCAATAATGACTCAATAATTAGGAACACTTGTATTACTAAATATATTATCAGTTACTAAATTAAAATTATTTCCGAATCATATTAAAAAAACAAATATCTATTTAATAAAATTGTGAAAGAAGAAAAGAAAAGAGAGCACAACGGGAGAAAGAGAGAGCGCAAATAATAAGTATAAGACTGCAATGGATGGAAGAGAGAGAACTGTATTCTACAATGAGTAGGAGAGAGAAGACAATAGTTTGTAGAGAGAAGGCAACAGAAAGAGAAAAGGAACAAACCCTCTTTTTCTCTCTAACATCGACTCCGACGATGTGCTTCTCCTTCCCTTGAACCCCAGCATCTGTGACTTTGTCCTCTCCATCCGCGCGACACTAGAGCCATCTGCTAGTTGCTGTATCCGTGAGTTAGAATCCTCTCTATTATTCTACTCTCTTCGCATCGTGAGAACGTAAAATTTCACGCTTCAGGTACCGCTCTATATCGCGCAGTCCGATCCTGCGAGAATGAATTTCCTCGTTACTATAATAAAACTTGTTATTTGTTGAATTTATTTAGTTGGCTAAAATATGGTACGTTTCAAAGTCCGTCAGACCGAGCTGGTAATCGTCATCACCCAAATCTATCACTGGAAAGTAGCTCACGGCGAAGACGCTACTCTTGCCGATCAACGTAAACGATATTTTTCGAATTAGCACTGAGTTAAACAGCAATACCTTAAATTGCTTGTTAACCGTTGGCAGAAATTGTAAATTATACAAAGCTGCCCGCAATTGTTCTGACTATAACGTTGATGAGATATACATGCGATTGTATTCGATTATATTGTTTGCCAGATATACCGTTCAAATTCCTTCGGTCAAAAATTGCTGAAACTCTGAAAATACGTGACGCGATTCTCTCTTTTCGCATACGCTATCCAATGCGTACCGGGTTCCTCGACATTGTTCAGATTTATGATACCACTCTCGTTTTGATCTTCGATCGGTACGCATAAAGATAAATATACGGTTTGTGTGTCGATAGCGGGCGATCAAAGTATTGAATCTCGACAACAAAGTACAATCCGATAAAGAGACGCGCAAGTATGGTGATATGCTACCAACCTCTATACGCGCTGTCTGTGGACCGTCAAACATACTGATAAGTCTGTTGAAAAGTTCATACGGCGTACGATTCGAGAAAATCGCTGTACTCAAAATCGCTGCAATAGCCAAAATATTGATACCTAACTAATTTGTTAGCATTGAGGAAATCGGCTATTTTACGTTCACCAATAACAGTCATTCCACCAAGCAAGGCGCTTCCAAATTCTATTCTTTTCTTTGATAACGTATGCGACAAGCAAGATGCAATAAGAGAGTACTTTATAATGGAACGACATACGGACGTCGACTGCTTCTATCTCTGTCAAACGTATGCTAAGATACCGAAGCATTTTATATGCGACAATGCAAATTTGTTGATCCTGTTCAAAGATGATACCAATCTGAAACGCGTGTACAATGATCACGTGAATACCAATATGTTCTATAAGGATTTCAGCGATTTGTCAAATATTGGCAGCAAAAGTATGGATTTCTAATGATAAAGACAGTGTGCTTACTGATGAGCGATACAGAAAAGGATTTAATGACTTTGGAACCGTGATGTGATCAGTTGACATCGATACGTTGATATGGATAACAACAAAGCTCGTGTGAGGATCGCTAAGAAGATCGAAAACTAAGCTCGAAAACGAGCGACTCGATTCGCAAAAATACTGCGCTTTGAAGACTGGTAAAATGGATTATCCATAAATGGACTATTATATTGGAGAGACATTTTAAACCTATTATTAACCTATTGAAACAAATTGTCGAAAACACCGTTAACTCCTTCAAGGATCCTATCATGATTGAAATATCTTTTCGGGAGAAGATGAGGAACCAAAAGAAAACGACCAAGTGCTTTATACGACAATCCTATACAAGCTTCTACGCTTGTGAAATCAGTGTTGAGTCAATCGAAAATTATATTATATTATCCACTTTGAACGAAGTGTCTAAAATAATACAACCGCGCGATTTATTGTGTGACCACGTTCCCTCCGTTGAAGAAATTTTCGAGATTGCTGATGAACCACTCGTAACATCTATTCGACATCTGCTACAAACACCTGAGGAAGATAGGAAAAGTTACATAAAACTGGTTCATTGGGACAAAAATATCTGAAAACGATTCTAAGCGGTAAGAAAGCCGTCAACATAGACGTCATGTATAGAGTTCATTTCAGCGATGAGAGAACAATGCTAACAAACGTATCACCTTGTACAAAAACGATAATATAATTACAGAGGGGAAAAGATATAATAGAATACTAGGCTTGTACGAGTTAATTTTCATGAAATTTTCCAACAAAAGTATCTGTATGGATGACATACAGATCTAGGAGCATTCTGTTGACAAACGCTCATCGGCGCAATCAGAACCCGAGTAATCAAGTAATGAGTAGTAAGAAATACAAGTATAAGAACAATAGTGCCATTAATGTTGGGTAAAAAAGTTGGAACAGAAATAAGCAAAAGAATGAATTTACAGCATATGATAACACTAAATGACAACAAGATTGACTATATCCATTGGGATATCCCAATGAAATTGTGGATCGTCGGCAATTGCTCGAAATCTCGCACCAGATGGGCCATGATAACGAGATTCTGTCCATTATTGAGGAACTTTGCGAAGCTGGTTTGATTATAAATTAATCTCGTTTTACATACATCATTCAGTCGAAATCGCAATGCTGATCAACAAGTTTGGACTATCGTTTAGAGTAGGAAGCAAATCGCATCAACCACTATTCTACATATTCCATAATGAAGGCCTCGGTCGTCGATTCAACCGTATGTTGAAGAATGACATGTGGAAACAATTTACGTACAATGTATATTAAAAATGGATCGACATCCTGCCACGTTTAGTATCAAATTACAACGCACGCAAGCATCGAACTATCTGTATGCGTTTCGTCGACATTATCCCCGCGATCGCCAACAGACTTTTAACCACGGTTTACAATCGCATCAAGATTGCCACATTCGCGCGATATAAAGTGGATGATTCGGTACGCGTGAGCAAATTCAAGAAGTCTTCAATCTTTGATAATAGTTACATGCCGAATTGGAGGTGTATAAAATTATCAAAGTGCAACAAACTCTAGTGACATTCTTCGTCTTCTGGAGATTCTTGCGGAGAGCCTATCATTGGAGAAATCTACGAATACAAATTGCATAGCATCGTTAATCCCGACGTGCATCTTGTGGAGAAAATACTGTGCAAGAAACGAGACAATGTATACATTAAATAGTTGAGATTTGACAATTCGCACAATTCGTGGACATAAAGTGTTGTAAAACTTATATTTATTATAAAAAAATATAAATACATATTATACATATTATAAATATCATTTACATATTATATCTACATATTATACATATTATATTATACATAGTATATATGTTATACGTAACATACATATTATACATATTATACATATTATATATATTACAAGTTATATACATATTAAACATACTATACAATATAAATGTGTTTTATTTACATCGGTAATGTCCCCATGGCAGCGTATCGGAGGAACCTGGCATATACCACTTATGATCGTGCGGACTTAGAGCGATTTTTGTTTCCGATATGGTGTACACCTCGTGTACTTTGGATCTTATGCATGACTGCCTGCGCGTCATTTCGATTATATTTCATTCAAACATCGCGTGTAATCTTCGAACGTTATAGCTCTCGTTACAATATTGCTTTTGACGCTCTTTGCCTTCTTCATATCCTTCTTTCCTTTTATATGCAAAGCATACATTTTCGGTCTAAGCCCTATGAATTCGATCACATATGGCATCGTTGTTCTCGTCTTTTATAAGGCGAGGAACTTTTTTATTTGCGAGCGGAATACCATACACGTTATCATTCGAGTAATTATTTGTGAATCTATTTATATCACGTTTCATAACGTTGTATATCGTCGCATTCTACATGAGACTGTACATATAAGACTGTCGGTGTCAATGTACATAACTTTGCATTTTTCGCGAAACACCGGTGTCATGTACTCGTAGTAAAATTCGTATAAACACGGATATGTCGAGGTTGCACATACCTACGTAAATCAGTTTGTCAACTTCACCTCGAACTTACGCAGTTCTATCGCGATCAGATTCTCAGAGAAGATGTTTCGACTATGGAAATTTGGTTTGGTGATCATTGCCTCCGCACCGTATTTATCTTCCCATTTCGTGAAGAGGCAATCGCGCCCGTTCTCCATGGTTTTGCCAAATACCACGTTATTTATAAGTAAGTTTGTATAAATTTTTCTCAAAATCATTTTTGGTCAAATTTCTAGATTTTATGTTGAGCTCAATGTAATCGCGTAACCATGGAGATTGCGCCAATTGCAGTATACGATGAACCTTTGCGATACGAAGGTGACGAGTACACTGCTGCAGGTTGCGATAATGTATAACGTAACGCTGCATTGTGTTGCATAATGTTGCGAGGAACTTGTTATTGTGCCAGATGATTTCTCGCGCGTCGGACAGAACGGTAGATCAGTGTGATGTCATGAAGATATTGCAGGTACTCCACATCCACCTCGAGAATATAGCCTGTTGCCAAATCTCAAACGCGATGATCGTAAAATCAAAATTTTGTACGTCGTCGACATATCGAAAATCGATGTAAAGCACATTAGTTGACACATTGCCCAGTCGTAGAGATTGTTCCCAGATAGCCAAATGTGCTGAAACATAGAACTGACTTATCGGAATTGTTTGCTGCCAGATCCTCCTGTGCCAGATCTAGTGCAGCATGTGTCGTATACAAAAATTTATATGTTAAAAAATTATGATTTTAATATTGGAATGTATTCAAATAAATATTAACATTATTCTGTTAATAATATTAAGTGTACAACTTTGCTTCCGCCGTTTTTTTCCGAAATTTGAGGCTTTATTGTAAAAAACTGGTTATACATTTATGATTCAAAATCCATCGCTGACCACTACTTTCTCCCATCTTTCGGATAGCGTACGAATCCCGCGTCGAAAAAACTGGTCATCTTTTGAAGCTATCCACGAATCGATCCAATTTTTTACTTCTTCATAAGACCGGAAGTGCTGGTCAGCCAGGCCGTGTGCCATTGATCG
>Ga0157364_1006622_pt1 | contig 11925 bp, 4 predicted proteins | sample AttsexASBM2_FD_111476 | JGI IMG/M metagenome (GOLD analysis project Ga0157364, IMG submission 111476) | Fungus gardens microbial communities from leaf cutter ant in Ribeirão Preto, State of São Paulo, Brazil - Atta sexdens ASBM2 | ecosystem: Host-associated > Fungi > Mycelium > Unclassified ...
AAAAACCATTCTTTTTTAATCACGATGATTTTAATATCTTATGAAATTATAACAAATTCAGGATAATTTATCAAAAGTGACATAATTCAAAATAATATCAAGAATTTATATTTATCTATCTTAAATAGCTAAAAAAATGAATAAATTTAAAATAGAATATTTCTTCTTCGAACTTCCATTATCAAAACTGTCTTAATTCTAAATGTTCTCTGTAGAAGACTTTTTTTTGACTTATAAAAATGGCACAACTCAAAATATGTATACATTTTTTGTAGAAGGTATTACGGTCTCTTTGAAAACTTTAAGAATGACACAATTGCTATTTGACAGATGGACTATGAAGTTAAGTTAATTTATGTTTTATGATTGATAGACTTTATTTGACTCATTCATAATAAATAAAAAAATTACATTTTATTAGTTTTGTTACTTTTGAAGTAAGAACACGATATTAAATTAATCATGTAATTAAATTTTTGAGCGATTTATTACAAGTGTGGAATTTAATGAGAAAAACTAAAAATGAATTTCCTATTTCCTAGAGATACAGTTCTCTTACACGGAAAAATTGATGACATTTATAAATTTTAATTTAATTTATGATTTTATAAAGATTAAAAAATTAAAATAAAATTTTTTTGGCTCATTTGTTCTATTTAAAATTTAAAATAATAAGTATGAAGTAATCATTTACTAAAATTAAACCAACGCATGCAGATGCAGGTTATTCGAGCGTAAAAAATATATTAATCGAATGAAATGAAATATTATGTATTAAAAATGATACAAAAATCCTAAATGCTGTATAATTTAATTTTTAAGAATATTGATAAAAAGCTAAACAAGCTTAATTTCAGCGGATTAATTTTTCAGGGATATTGTCTTGTTTTATTCATTTTTTTTTTAATTATCGGAGATCGGAATGGGCTTTGTCATCGGTTTCTTTATCAGGAACTCACAGCGTTTACAACGTTCAATCAGAAAGGAAAGGAGAGCGACATTTGCGCATTGATTGCGGATAGAGTCTTACGAATAAAGTACCGTTTCTTCACGATAAACAAAGGATCGGCGCCTGTTCGTAGACTATCGATAAATATGTAAGATCGGATGCGTGCGATCCGTTCGGATATTTCCACAGGGCGGGTTACAAAAATGTCAGTCCCCTTCAGGGTCGCTATTTATTTGCCGGAACCCCACTGGTCGGATTAACTGACGTACACGATATCGACAGTCCGTGTTCTCTACCTCGCGACAATGCTGATCCTCGGACAAATTGCTACTTTGGTAAGCTTGCTTGTCAATGACGTGCTGGTGCATGTTATCCGGGTTCACTCGTTACACGAATAGTATTATAAAATCAAAACTGAATTTTCGATATAAAAAATAACTTCTTTTTTTATCTTCTTTTTAATATTATCTTATGATATTAATTTAATAACTCATTCCTTTTTTCTAATAAATAATTTTAAACAATACCGAGAGAATTTTAAGCTTTTAAATGTCAGAATTAAAAGTTAAGAAAATTACAAATAATAAAAGATATAATCTTATAAATCGAATGTTTTTTATTTAAATTTCTCGAAGAAGTTTTTGACATTTTTAAAACAACTCTTCGCTATCTAAAAGATTGAAAAAAAAAATTTTAATAGATTATAATTAAAATTTTGAAATGTGTAAATTTCAAGGATTTTAATTTTAATATTGTTAACAAAACTATGAAATTTGAAAAATTTTGAATATACTTTTTTAAGCCATAATCTAGATTGAGCTCTCGAGATACTAAGACAAACATTAATTAAAAAATATACGGGCATACAAGAGCAGTAAACGGTGCGTTTGATTTTGACAATAACGAATAGTATATTTCACTTCTTACATGACAAATCGATCGAATGTTTCAGCTTTATAACCGCACCGAATGATATTTTTCTATTCTCGTTTCTGATACATTAATGTCCTCGAGTGTGCAGTCAAAGAGTGCAGTGGGTAAGTCTTTTTAAGATTCACTTTCCTCCTCACAATTGCCTATCGCTAATTCGTTATTTTCCTTTAGCGATCATTTAGCCGTACAAACTTTTTGAGAGTCAATCTTTTAAATTTGGAATAATTCCTTACTGCATTCTGCGATTAATAAATTACATTGATATTAACAAGAATATCACACTTAATTAACTTCATCGCTGAAGATGGCTCGAATGAAGCTGAAACGTTCGATTTGTCATGAGAAGTGAAATATATACTATTGTCAAAATCAAACGCAAATTACTTCGCAATTACTGCGATATTATTGCTTTCAGTTGCCGGTATATTTTTTAATTAATGTTTATATTTTTTAAGATTTTTCTCTGAATTTTAAATTATATCTATATGTAGTCTCTTTTTAATTACTAACTTTGCATTACTTATAGAATGAATGACATATATAAGTTATGAATATATATTATTCATAATTTATTTATATCATTTGCTTAAATCTGTGATTAGTAATACTGATAATAAAAGCTTTATAGAGACATCTGTTCTACAGTTCATTCATTTAGCCGAAGCGAAATTCGCGCGTCAACTGGTATTTGTAATTAGTGTAATTAAAGCGGGTATCGCGAGTGTAGAATTTTACGAGGAAAACTGAAAACCGATTTTCTGTTCCCCGGATACGAAGATACAGCTCTCCGCTGAGTTTACGTGGAAAGTTGATAACGATATATTAATTCAGGGCATGAATAATGAAGTTGATACATTAAAGCCGTGACGGAATATTGCGACGCGCGCAAGAGTACTTGATCTATTTATATTTACGAAAGTTCGCTATCATAATATTCCATGTATAAAAATAAACATTATTCTTGCGCGACCTGCATGTAACATGTGTTACTTGCAAAGTCAAATACAATATATGTGCTGCCATATGTCATCTTGCTTATCTTAAATATGTATTTATGATATTCAATAATACATACAGATATTTATAAGTATTAGTATACATCGCAAATTCATTGAGAAATTACATTAATGACAAATATAATGAAATAATTAATTACTACTCACGTTGAAAGAAATAAATGAGAGAAAAAAGAAAAGCAGATAAATGTATTCGCTGGATAATTGTGACATATTTTGATGAAGGTTACACTTTTATTGCTAAACACACAGCAAAAAATATTTCGTATTGAAAACCGTCCACTCAAATCCTCGTCAAAATTTTGTTAATTTAACATTGTGCTATGTTATTTAAATAGTTTGGGTTAAATTGACATTTAACATTTTCTTAGGGTCAAAATAACACAATTTATGAGTACGTGAATAAATGAGTAAGGTATCATAGATGTTTATTTTATTGAAAAAAATACTTTTATGTTTTGTTGACAAAACATCAGTACTTTTTTATATTCTTTTATACAATATTTGTATAACCTAACTTATATATATTCATTTTGTGTTCTCACTCGAATTGATACATAAATTTAAGTGGACTGTTTAGGACTGTTGTGTTAAATTTAATACAAATTTTCCAACGATGCATTGGAAAATGCTAGAAAAGATATTTACTACTCGCCCATCGTGATTCGCAATTTTGGAGCTTAATTCCAAAATTGCATTCGGGTTGGATTTTTCGATTTTGCAAGAAGCTGAGGCGCGAAGCCTAAGTGACTTGATCCGCGAAAGTGCATCAACAGGGTTGAAGTGAACCGTGCCAGCACCGATGTGCTCGCACCAAAACGAGCATGAGTTAACACGCGTTCGAGAACGGGACCGATGGAAGAGAATGGGAGATGCGGATGTAATTTATTAGTCCCGCGTGGAAAGTGATACGGCTTTACAATGACTGACACTTTTAAGGCCAATGACAGTGCGAGTCATCGAAACAATTACTATGTCGGAGCACCTAAAGAAGAAGATATTATCAGAGTTCTGTAATATGTGATCAATTAATTAATAGATTATTGTCTTTTTGTTAAACAGACATGAAAGAATTCCTCGAAATAAGGATAACGTTTTGTTATTTTTAACTTCCATGTGTCACAATGTAAATCAATTCACTTCTATGGATATATTGATTTGTTTAATTTCAAAACAAATCACATCCATATTAATGTATGCACTTAAATAATAAACTTAAATTTGAATCAAATTTAATACATTTTTCTTGAGTTAAATTGTTTAACTCAATTGTTTTAGCTAAATTAGTGACAAATATTAGGGTAGGAGCAGTCCAAAGTTACAGAAATGATTGAAAATAATTCAAATTGGGTATAAGTTTAATAGTGAAATTAAAGAAGATACTCGTAATTGTCTGCTCATTAATATTCTTGAGCAGCTATAACATTGCTATGTAATTACTGTGTAACTAAACGAAGTTTGTTTTGTATTGAGATAAATTTTCTCCTTTATTTGAGGCACGATCGTGCACTCTGCAAGCTTGTCGTCCATTAAAAGCATTAGAAGCATATGAATGTTAAAATATAAAAATATACTTAATGTACAAAAGTTATACGATTGTATATTTTATATTTACGAAATCCACAAAATGATTAAAACCACATCTGATAATCGCCGCTGATAATTTGCTTCTTTTTATTTTATATTATTGTTATAATTTTACCCTCTAAAAAATTACATGTAGAATTATAATAATTAAAGTAGATAATTTTATATATTTCCATTATAAATTTTATTATATTTTTTTATGCATATAATTCTACATATTCTTTTACGGCATATTAAAGTTTATTAATCAACTAGAATTAATATCGAGTAATCTTTCCATTGTCGTGGCAAAAGGATATTTATTTTGATTTTTTTTAAATTCGTCAAATGTCGATTGATTGAAATTTTCAATATCAATTGTGACGAAAAATATTTATTTATTTCTCCCACAATTTTCTACAAAAGCCATTTTTACGTTGATAAAGTTTGACTAGTCGCAGTTATATCGATAAATATTTATATATAACATGTCTTGCGAATTTATTATTACAAAATTCATAAAAAAGCGACGAATTTTTCATCATAACTGACCAATAACTTATGAAATAATAATCAAGACAAAAATACCTTGGCTCAGAATTATAAATGTGTTATATTTTTAACTTTAGGATCCCTCGATTCTTAAATATATAATAACATTTGTCTTTAATAATATACGCAGAGTTCTGATAATCGATCCTTTCGGCAGAACACGAATTAATCGTGATGTTTCATGTTAATTTTTCCGAGAGAGAGAAAGAGAGAGAAAGAAAGAACGGATCCCGAGAAAAGGTCGACAATAATCCAGTTATTTCCGCTTTCCATGAACAGAAAGCCGGAAATTATGACTTTTTACCATGTATTATTGCAAATTCAAGCTTACAGCGTTTGTTGTCCATACATTTCCTTTATTAAACAGAAAATACGACGTAATGCGCATTAACAGGTATTAATGATCAAATATATTAAATTGAAATTCATTAAAATATAAAATAAAGAAAAAAATAAAGACTAAGGTAGATTTATATAAAGTAAAACAAAATGAAAAATAGTAACGATAAACGATCATCAATGGATAATATTCTTTATTATTACGTATAAGAAGTGCTAGAAATGGATTAGGAAGGACACAAAGGTGATTGAATCATTTTCTTATTTAAAAAAAATAAGACGATATTAAAGCAACAGGTCTCAGGTTGTCGTATGCGATTCAGCTAATAAAATGTCGAACTTTCGTCGAAAGTAAATGATTTACAGGAAGGCTCGAGGTATGCTTCGGCATTACAACGAGATCAATAGCTACATCTCCCTGATAAAGGGATCGCGAGATTAATGAGAGTCTCGCGCGTAGATGCGGCTAATCGAATTGCGTCTACATAAATGACGGCACTTAAAATTCGCGCTTCAACGACAATAACTTTTTTCTTCGCAACTAAATGACGTATGCTTAGTGCTTAGCCCAGATTCTTTCAACCCTTCAATGGATTTTTATAACATTTTGGATCTTAGAGCTTCAGTTTCGCAGTTTAAATAATAATTCCAAGAATAATAAATATAAAAATGTACTTTGTCATATATGTATAATAATTATATTCAGTGAAATATCTGAAATAGAGAAATACAAGAGATACATTTTAGAGATACATTCAAATATATTTTTGATAAGATTATAAATTCAATATATATCTTTTTTTTTTTTAAGAAAAAAAAAGAATTTTAAGAAAAATTATATATTTTAAATCTATAAAGATCTCTCTGTGTGTAAAGGAATTTGTAAACTAAAAAGAAATTGTCCTAAAATATTGTTATTTTTACTGTTTCTTTTTTTATTTGACAAGATTACGACGAAATAAATAAATCAGTTCTGCAACGAACAATATCTGTGATCTAATCCTAAAAGAAAATGGACATTGTATACGATCGATTTTTATGATTGCACTTACTTTTTCAATTTCTGTAGCTCGCGTTTCGACGCCATTGATGCTCTCGTTTCGTCGTCGGTACAGTTTGTTCATTGTCTGAACCTCAGACAGAGTCGAGACACTTCTTACTTTCTTTATTTGGAATTTTCACTCGTATTTCACAAATCGAGATTGTTTTTTTTTCTTCAACTTTACGAACATTCACGGGAGACGATAAAGATAAATATTTATTTACTTGTGTACGCGCTATTATTTCCATCCTCTGAAATTTTATGACTTTGATAAAATATGATTTATTAAATGTTAGACGTTTACAAAAGAAATCCATTTATGAAGTCATCTCTCACAAATTCTCTGAGGGACTTTGAGTGACAATTTTCGCCGAAAGTGTCAAATAGGAAAGCCATCAAAGGTCAAATGAGTTTATGTGGTGAATTTTCTCTAATATTACCTAAAAAATATTTTCATTTTAATTCTTTAATTGCAAATTTTTTAGCAAATATGGGGTTAATATGTCTGTGATAAAAAATTAAGAAAATAAATACGACATACTAAATAATTCAAATAAATTGAAACAATATATTGAAAGGATTTGTGCAAATAATAAACTTTTTTGAAAATACTGTCTAAATTTTTAGAAATTTAATATTTAATAAACTTATCGTGCGCTATTTAAGAACTTTATTACAGAAAGATATTTAAAAAAAATTGTTTTATTTTCTTCATAACTGCTTTCTCTATTGATATCATGTCAATTTATGTATTATACAACAATTAAAAATTGATGAATAAATTTTTAAAAAGATATTTATCGAAATTTATAATTGAAGGATTAATGGCCAGCGTAATTCAATTTATACGTGATATTAAGAGTATCTCTCTCGCTAAGAAACTGATTTGAATTTCAGTGTCGCATTTCATCTTTTAGCTCATGAAACCATGAATCTATATTGTATGATATCGCGGCTCTTCGATATCCAAAATGAATTCGGTCGATCGGATTTATTAAATCTCGTGGCTCGCTCGATATTTGAATAGCAAAGTAGCGCGATTCTACCAACTTTTTATGCGCGACAGCTCGAGTACGAATCTCGATGAACGAGGTTGTTAATCACAGAAATCGAAACATACTAAATCAAACTTTATATTCTATCTACCTCGCAATATTTATGAAAATCTGTATAAAACTTATTAAATTAATTGGTACGATTCACAATTAATAATTAATTTAATAATTACAATGGTAACTATTTGTTGAGAATGTAATATAAATTTATTTTTTATATGTAAATAAGAATAAGAGTTAAATAAGAATAGTATCTATTATTTCTTCTTCGCAGTGTGAAAGTTCCATTGGCTTTGTAGAATATAAAATATAAAAATTCAGAAAATTCGCGAGTTTGATGAATTTAAGAGAAAAGTATTTGATGAAAACTATTTGATGGAAGACTCATCTTACGCACTTATTGTGCAAATAATGTCGATCAAAATTACCATAACAAAGGATTAGTTAATCTTTTTGAAAGTCAATAAAGCAACCCGTTTAATGTCGTGATCAGTTAACTTGTTAAATTCAATGCTTCAGTATGCTTCGTGAAACATTTAATAAAATAATTTCGACATATATTCACAAAATAATAAAATTGATGACTATGCAAATAATACAGTAGAATAATGCAGTATATTTTATACATTTAGAACGTATCGAGAACTTGGAAAATACGTACAAATCGATGAATCAATAAACAAATTATCAGATATTATTTAGAAAGATTATCAAAAATATCTGGCAGAAGATATTTTTTACTTTACATATTTACAACGCAAATAAATATATAGATTACTATTACATGACAAAAATCAGTTAAACTCCTTAAAATAAGTAATGTCTGTGCGTAGCAATCGCTTGTCTCTGTACTCATTAAAATAATTTATTGAAAAATTCATTATAGGTTCAATTAATAATTCAATTTTTGATTCCCTTCACAAGCTTTAGTCTTTTTTTTTTTTTCACGTAGTAACGAAATAAGCAACCCGACAACGAAATAACAATCTGGAGTACACGATGCTCGCGCTCGGACCGCGCGGATCATACTGAAAAGGAAGCTACGGAGGCTGCGTGGTGAGAAATGAAAGGAGACGAGCAGGATGGAAGCGAGACGGAGAAGCGCTAAAAATTGGCGCGCCACCCGGTATTTCCAACTTCCCTTCCCGTATCTCTCCCGTATTTCCCTTTTTTTTTCCTTTTTTCTTTCGTTTCCGCTTCCCTCCCCCGTGTCCTCCCCTTTCCCTTCCATTATCGCGAACTTCCCCTTATTTCTTTACGACGCAGCCGATTTCTTCCTTTCTGCCACGTAATTCTTCCGTGTTGTAAATGTGTCCTCGCGCTCGCTTTTTCTTCTTCTTTTGTTTCTTCGTTTTTCCGCTTCATGCCACGCGATTTATGACTCGAATTTGCGACGGAAGATGGCTGAATTTGAATAAAGTTTCTACATGAATGAAATGGTGAATTCACCCTTAGTTCAGCTCCGACCTCCTTCCCGCATCGCGGTTGGCAAATTACTTCAGACCGCGGTAGAGATTCGAATATCCTCATTCTTCGTGCTCGAGTTAGTTTCAAAGTTAAAATTGTGGTAATTGTTTAAAATACTTCAGAATTTATTTATCGTAATATGATTATGTGTGATTTAATTTCGTCTTACTTATCATACTTATTTAATTTAACTATTGATGTCAATTTACTAAAATATCCTTTACATATTTTAGCTATTGTTTAAAATATTTGTGTGTGCGTATTAGTTTTCTTGTATGTTAAGTCATTTACTTTTACGAATGAACTTTTTGTAAACACATGCAAGGATATTACCAACTATCTGTTCTAAATCTTCTTAGCGGCTGAAAAAGAAGAACGCTTTCGTTAACAAGACGTATATTTAATTTCGTCAAGGAAGAGAGCTTTGCATTAAGCCGCTTCGTTAATTACACGTTATTTCGCCAATTAAGAAACTTTTCCAATTTCGAAAGCTTGAGCAACAGTATCGCCATACGCATCCCATAATTTTATACAATTACAGTAAATTCGTCTGGAAAAACCGAGAACCTTTAAAAAAGTATTTCTTTAATTAGTATTCTTTCAATATTGTCTCACATACTAATAATTACTTTAAATTTTAATAAAATAAAATAGTTGCTATACTCACGGCAATTATCCCAACTAAATGTTTTTTTTTTTTGTTATGAACGGAATTAAAACGTATATAAGAAATTTTTTTATAAAGAAGAATGTAAAGGAAATAAAATCATTTAATAATAGTTCAACATAGTGAATGTTATTAAAAAATATGTAAGAGGTATGTAAGTTTCGATATACAGGATTTATTAAATTATTACAGCTAGTTACAATATGAGAATACACGATTTTTACATATACAATATATTATGCATTATATATATTTACTTTATGCCATTTATTTACTTTACACACACGCGCACACACTCTCGCGATCTTTCTTCCTCTCTTTCTCTCTTTTTCTCCCTCTCTCCTTTTTTTTTTTTTTTTATTAATTCTCTCGTAATCTCTTTTACATACAAAACGGATTATTCACGAGTGAACAGCGAACGATCATGAACGACACACGACTTTGTTTGCTAACTAACAACGCGCGGCTTCAATAAATAAATCCCTAATATAATGTACAAGTTAGCAATAATGGCTCTCTCTCTCTTTCTTTCTTCTTTCTTTTTTCTTTTCTCTTATGATTTACACGTATAACAGTTGCTGAGAACCACAATACTTGTACATCAACCCGATTACATTAGTTACAGATACACTCTCAGGTTACGCAATATCTTATCTTTCTTTTCCTTTTCTGTTTGTCTTCTTTCCTTTGTGTCTAATTTATGCCATTTACTATTATGCTCGGAGCAATTAATTAATTTGACTATATGAGACAACCATTCGGATAACAGCATATCCGCGTTTCGCTATGCTCAATCACAACAGCTTCCTGTTTGCATAGAAATAGATGCAATTTTTAGTTAAACGAGATATAAAATGAGAGAAATGTGAGTTCCCAGGTGCAAAATGCGTTATATCAAAGAAGCGTAATCGTTTGCCTTTCTTTTCGCAGTGATTCGTTAAGTACAGAGCGTCTCAAAAAATATCGCGTTAAAACTGTATTCTTAAAGTTGAAATTTCCAAATCCTCTTTGTCGATACAATATCAATATTAAATATCAATTACATGTAATTAATTATAATAATATCAAATGTGCAACCTACATATAAAATGACAAAATTATTAGTTTGCATAGAAAACAATTTCAACTTTACATTATATGATTAAGTCGATAAGATTCGCGTTTTTTTTCCGTGACACTCTGTATGTGATATGGTTTTCTTGTATCTCAAGAAAACAATCTCTCAATATTAGAATTACAAAGACGGCATCCTTATTGACTTTATTTATTTCCCTTGATTTTGTGCGGCGCGATCCTTTTTTTTTGTGATTCGAACGATCACAATAAGAATGTTAATGATCTACCGCTTGCGATCATATAAAAAATATGTGCGCGCCCGCGGGCGAATATAAAATATACTCTCATTATACAAGCCTGCACATTTACACATTCATCACGTCGCTTAAAAACGAATAATCGAAGTGTCGACATTCGACATTCGCCGCAATCGCAAAAATTCGTCCCTTAATTAAATAGCTCTATGTTCGTTGAACATGCACGTTCCTGTTTTATGAAAATAAATTAAGAGACTTTCTAACCAAGCTGCTAGTTAGACAGTTAATAATAATTATGGCTGGTGTTCATAAGTTAAGTCTTTTATTTAAGACCGTCTTAACTCTTAAGTACAGTCTTAAGATATCATAAACCAATCACAAAGTCATATTGACATTTTAAGACATTATTTAAAATGGTCTTACAATAACAAGGGGTTATGAACACCGATCCATGTAATTTAATTTAGAAAATTAACCATATAAAATTTTATAGGAGATATTATTTTATATTACATTTTTTTTTTTACAATATAATATAAAACAAACTTCTGACATAATTTGTGTTTTAATAATATTTTTGTTAAAATATCTATAAAATATGTGTAAAAGAAATTAACATTTGTTGAATTATTAATAAATCTTTTACTTATTAGTAATTTATTATTAGAAAGAATATGTATTTAAAAAATTGGAAAGTCCCTTTAAGCTTAGATTAAAGATTTAAATAGACTTTTTTTATTCTTGCAAATTACTATTAATACCTTTCTCGAGAAGCAATTTCTTTTAGGAAACGAATATATCAGCTTTGGTATGAGGAAATACGGCCGCATTTTCATCGCTCGTTTAACGCTAAACGTGCGAAAAAAGCGTAGACCACATACTTGATTATTTCGTCTAGATACAGTTTGTAAATGCTAAAGTGATAAAAAATACTATTTCTTCTTTGCTTCTTACACATGTGTATATTTATACACACACACACACACACACACACACACACACACACACACACACACACACACACAC
>Ga0157364_1006623_pt1 | contig 11922 bp, 4 predicted proteins | sample AttsexASBM2_FD_111476 | JGI IMG/M metagenome (GOLD analysis project Ga0157364, IMG submission 111476) | Fungus gardens microbial communities from leaf cutter ant in Ribeirão Preto, State of São Paulo, Brazil - Atta sexdens ASBM2 | ecosystem: Host-associated > Fungi > Mycelium > Unclassified ...
ACAAGAAATATGTAGCAATAGGACAAACACCATTTGAACTTAATTTTGGAAGACACTTATGGAAAGGAAACCTCATGGTACAAATGGAGTTTCCAAAACTAGAAGAACTCCTCATAGGATTAGAAAGAAGCTGGGAGAAAGCCATAAAAGCTATAGAAGCAGTACAAGAAATAATGAAGTAGTTTGACAAGAATTGAAGGTTGAAAACAATATATGGTTAGAAAGCAAAAATATCCATTTGAACAGACTCTCAAAGAAGCTAGACCAAAAAAAAATACAGACTCTTTAGGATCTTAAAGAACATTAGTCTAGAAGCATTTCAGCTTGAACTTCTGGAAGGATGTATGATTCATAATGTATTCAATGAAGATCTGCTAACAAGGTGCAGGGGACCACATTTCAAAGGATAACACATGGAACCAGCATCTCCATCTATGATTTTTAATGAAGAAGAGGAATATGAAGTTAAAAAAGAAGTACAGAAGTATAGGAAACATGGAAGAGAGACACAATACCTGGTATATTGAAAATGTTATGGAGATGAACATAATTAATAGATCATAAAAACAGGGTTGCCTTATGCAAAAGAGGCGATTAAAGACTATTGGTCAAGAATTTTGAGTCAAAACCTATAAAGAAGGTGGGTAAAATTCCATCTCAACAACTTATAACACAACTCAATTTTCAAAGTAATGTCTTCTCAAGTCATCAACAACTACGTTACTATACCAACCTCTCCCAACCTATACATATCCAGAAAGCTTAACAACATGGATAAAGCAAAGTTATTGCAGAAGGAATGTAATGATTGGACTCAATTATACCACAAGATCTTACAAGGAATAGAAATAATAATAGATGTACAAAAGTAGATAAAGAACATGATAAAAATAGCAGAAGAAATAAATACAACAATTATAGAGATAGAAGAAATGATCTTGAAATCAAGCAAAAACAATTAGATAATGAACACCATAAATATCCTTGGGATATCAGAAGACCTACAGAATCTAATTCAAAGCAATATGAAAAATTGAGTATACCAAATTCAATTAATGCTAGCTGATGAATTAGATAAATATAAAGGACAAGGGAATCACTATGTGAATGAAAACATTTGAGAAATTCAAGATATATATAGAGACAAAAAACAAAAGAGACTGCAAGAGAGAAAAGAGGAAGATGAAGAGGTAATCTTAATCAAGCCATACAAGATATTGGCAACATCATCCAGAACAACATCATCCAAGATAACAGAATTGAGTTTCATACATGATGAAATTAAGAACTTAGAATGACACATGAAATTCATACATTCCCCAACACAAACAAGATTATTCAAGCTACTCCCACATTATCAATCACTTTAGTTTAGAGAAGAACAAAATCTAGAATTCTGGAAAGAAGTAGCAACAGTATTTGTGGGAAAAAAACATAATATAGAAACCTCAAGGAATAGTTACCTAGTAACCATATATCAAGGAGAACCACTCCATGAATCATATTTTATTGCCATTGATAATTGAGAACAAGTCATTATTGGTCCTAATAAGAAAATAGTAGCAACACATGTCATTGGAGAGTTTAAAGTATTGGTCTAATTCATGGGGATATAAATGCTGAAAATAGAGTATTGTTATGATCAATGTCAAGATCACTGAAGGTAGACTTAATTTTTATTTCTCTTTTTCATTTTATTTTTATTTTTATTTTTATTTTTGATCTATTTTCTATTTTTAGAACTAGGGTTAGGGTTAAGTGACAAAGATCATGCAGTCACATGACATATCACATGATGCAAGGAAGGACATAGAAGGTTCTGAAAGAATGATGTCATACAATGTGTTAAATATATGTTGACCTTATGGTATATATATGACTGTTTAGGGTAGGGTAGAAATAACTAGCATGGACCATGAGTCCAAGGTATATAAGATAGACTATCTTGTACAGAGTTCTCTATCAAGTTCTCTTGTGTTAACCCAATACAAGGTTCTTCCTATCGACCAACCCTAAGGTCTTTGAAGTTGTAATAATCAATGCCTTATGATTTCAGTATAGACTAGAGTATAGGGTAATGATGATATGATTAGCTGCACTGAAGTAGTCTCCATCAGCACCTCATATAGTAGATATTGTATTCTTGCTCTTTTCTTATTGTTCTATGACTCAATTACCTTGTATACTGTAGGCCTTTTCCTCATGTTAGCTTAGTATATATAGCATAGATGTATTCCTGTATCTTTATGCTTTACCAATTGCTATACAACCCTTCTACTACTCTCAAGTCTTTGCCTAAGTGCAATCTGAGCTCCAAGTGTCATGAACTTAGATTCTTAGAGTTGGATAAAAGAACAAAACTTTTATATTAGAGTAAAATATAAGAAAACTTAATAAAGAGCTCTGTACAAAGTAGACTACCTTATATACTTATTCAGATGGTCCATGCTAACTACTGTGCATCCTACCCTAAACGACCATGTGTTAAGCATGAGGTCAACATATGATGTACATGCTGTATAATATCACTTCTTCTAGAACTTTCTATCTCTTTCTCTTATGTCTTGTGACCTGTGATTACTACTGTGACTACACTATCAGATGTGACTGATGTGACAGTGTGACCAATCATCACTCTAACCCTAACCCTATAGTTCTAAAAATAGAAAATATAAAATAATTCAAAAGAAAATGAGAAATGAAAAGAAAAATAAAATAAAATTGAAGTCCATTGTTTTTGCTCTTGATACCAAGCTAAGATTATAACAATTTGGCAATTTTGGGCTGAATAACTTCACATGTCTTCTTTTGCTAGTTGAACTTATAGATAACCTTTCTTTTTCTTACTATTCTTTTTTAGATCTCTTATCTCACTTATGCTTACTTGCCACTTTCTAAAACTGCATGAAGACTATTTTCTCTTCCTTCAAGGCTCTTACATTCCATTATTACACTCTAGTAGCGGAATTTTCTGAAAAGCTTCTTGTAGTCAAAGAATATTACTCCTAGAATTTTATCTTCTGAATTAACAGTAGTTTTGTACCTAACTGGGTCACTCAAGATATGATTCTCACTGCTGTTTCTAATTCTGAGGAGGTTTCTTCTCAAGATACTGTACAGAATCTTTTTGAGTTCTATATCTGCCTCCATCTTTCTTTGACACTACTCTTATCTTGGCTGGTTATAATGGCATCTTTCTTAAAGTCTTGGGTTGGTATCATCACCATATTCCTCTTTCACTAGCTGCCAGCTCCTCTTGTATCAAGAAGTAGCTAAATCAGCTAAGTAGGAATAGAAAGTAGGAGCTTTCTTGTTTCCTAGTTATTTCTGTATTCTCTATAATGTAATCAATGTAAAAGTTATTGCTGCCTTGTGTTTTCCTCTTTTTTGTATAAATTAAGAAGTGTTTCTATATGAGCTTTATGAAACTAAGTTCATTTCTAATGTGAAATAAAACACTAAGTTCTATTTTCAGTTTTTGTAATACACTAGTAACTCCTTTCTAATATTAATTCTTCTTGTTCTGTGTATTATTCCTAAATTCATTTCTTAAGATATGGGACTTCTACTCATGAGATAGTCTTTCTAGTAGACTTTTTCTCATAAATTTCTAAATTTCTGCTTTAGTTTTCTACTTCTTGCATATTGTCTTCTTCTATATATAGGTTCATTGATCATTTACAATCTTTTCTTTGTATTTACATGGTCCCATTCTTTCATATTTGCCTTTATTCTCCTTCTCTCTATAAATAGAATATGTTCTTACATTTTATTTGCAATTAGGTCAAGTTTACTTTCAGGTTCATAATGCTAGCCCATTTATATGATCATATCATGATTTCTGTTCTTATAAGAGATATTTATTCCTAAGTGCTCTCCATTTTTCAATCTAAATGTTTATTTCAATTACAGACTGACCAGCTAGATCTATCTGAAAATGACCATCTAAAGGTATATTTAAGCAAGTCCACTTCTTATGAGAACCTCTTTAGATTTATCTGTATTATGTTTGTCCTGTAGTTATGCTTATGTCAGACATGCAAAGGCTAGATACTAGCTTTTTTATTTAATCTCTTTTTCTTTTTTCTTTTTGATTTATTTTTTTTGTAAACCTAGGGTTAGGGTTGGAGTGATGAGATCATGCTGTTATATATCAGTCACATTAGATGACATGGTCACAGTAATAGTCACAAAGTCACAAGACACATGGAAGAATGTAAAAGGTTCTAGAGAATAACATTATACAATATATAGAACACATATTGACCTTGAGGTGAACACATAGTCTTTAGGGTAGGCTAGAGAAGTAGTTAGCATGGACCATCTAGTTTGGTATATAAGGTAGACTAATTTTTACAGAACTCTTTATTGAGTTCTCTTGTATTTAACCCTAATATAAGATTTCTCTTCTACTCTAAGATCTTTGAATTGTAACAGCTTATTGATTCTACCAACACATCTATAAACACCTATCTCAAGCTTACAGATGCATTGTCCAGTATCATCTATTATAATCAATAGCTTTCTCAAAAGAAAATCATTTTGGGCTCCCTTCATATTGCTGTTGATTCACTTGCTGAGCTCACTATAAGCATTCTAGTCTTGCATTTGTATCTTCTAATGATTTTAAAATAATTCTTTACTTCTGAAAGTATATCTTTCTTAATTTTTTAAATAGCAATCCTACTGTTCTTGCAAAAACCAATTATATAAAGCAACTTTCTAAAGTCAAGTATACTTAACTCAATATAACAAGTCCTCTTAGACTCTAGAAGTCTTTCATTCCATAGCTCCTCTTCTAGTTGCTCTTTCCAGCTCTTAAGCTTTGACATCCACTAGCCAGCCTTTTACAGTTGCTTAGGGCAAGATATCTGTTGAGCATTATTGCTTCTTATTTTTTATTTCTTATCTTTTCTTGTTTTCTTGTACTAGTGTTATTTTGTTTACAAAGAAACATCTCCACTGACTACAGGCACTCCTGATAGTAACCAGTCTGATACTAATGAGATAGAGATCATAATACTAGCTCCCTACAATCACATTCCTAAAGGCCTTGATTTATAGACCACTATTTATGTCTTCCCATATAATGTTCTTGTTACAATCTTAAACTTGGCTCATGGTGCAACTTAGGCAAAGACTTGAGGAAGAATGGAGAATGAGTCAGTTGGTAAATTGTAAAGATACAGGATAGTATCTACAACTATATATATCTATTGATTATGAAGAATACATACATTATCCTGAAGGAAACAAGAAGGAAAACCTCTACTACTATATAAGATACTAATTGATCATACACAAGGTTAAGGCAAGATATAGCACAGAATGAGTTATGAATGAAACCAATCATGACATATGTCTAGTATAGGATATACTCCTGTAAAACATAAAGTCATCAATCATGCAATCATAACAGTCCTCTACTCATTCTTGAGCTCTCTATTAGGTTTTTATGTAGGAAGATAGTATTGGAGGGTCTTTCAGGCCACATTCTCTTAGTATGCTCCCTACAGTGAGACTTTTTCTACTTGCAAGATATTTCTATCTTGTAAAATCTCTTCTTAGCTTAACTCAATAAGTTTCTCTCAAGTTGCTACCTCTTAAGCCTATTACTTTTTGCTATTTTATTACTAATCTTCTAGCTCATTCCTTTTATGGCTGAAACCAATGCTATTGATGACTGTAAGTCTTTCTTATTCTAATATTTGTGAGTACTGAAACCTTTGCTATATTTATAGCTCAGGCTTTGTTTTACATAACTCTGGCTTTTTACTAGTATGATGTTATTCTGTAGTACAACATTGTCACAATCTCTAGTGAGCAGATTATGAAATATATCCTATTCCAGATCTCTATCAATGTTCTATGTGCTATCTACAATCTCAAGTGCACCACTCATCAGTATAAAGATACCACCAATGAATATAACTATATATTTCATATCTGGGAGGCAAAAAATGCCAAATCTCATTAGAAGCAATAGCTAGCTAACCCATTTGTATCCTCTATCTACTTGTAATAAATGCTTTAGAGCTTAGAGCCTCTTTCTTGAGATCTGTCTTTGTTTTTATATAAAAGACTTCTACTTAAAGACCTCTTCTACTCAGCTCTTTTTGAGTTTATCTATGTATAACTCTGGTGCATTTATCAGGGCTTTTACTTCACTCCCAAATGTTATTTTTTGTTTTCCAGGTACAGTATTACTCTGAAAGCTATCATCTTATTCTACCATACTGACTTATCTAATTACACTAGAAAGTAAGCCTCTCATTTCAATTGCCTGACCACTACCATCAGGCCTAAGTAGCAAGACTTTATTTTTCTATCTACTGATAACTCTATAACAGAGTTTTTTTACCAGCATCAAACTTCCTAGTGCCAATGTGAACTCTTTAATCTTGTGTTGTATCTTATTTTTAAGATACAGTACCCTTTATATTTTCTCTTTTATAAGCTACTATCATATCTCTTCTATGTAACTGATATACTTTGCTAGTATATAGGCCCTCAGATCTACTAATTCTTCTTGTGAGAGAATTCTGCTTGGATAAGTTACTAGCTAGATTACTTTTATTATATTCAAAAGCATCATAGGCTGTGTATTTGTCATCATAAAATAGGGTAAACAATCCATTTCCTTTTTAATGGTAATTCTGTCTGCCCACATTACATGATACAATGACTAGTATCAATTTCCGAGGTCTTCCTCAGTTGCTTTGTACAGGATCTAGTAAAGATCCTAATAGGGTCTCTCAACAACACCATTTTCTTATGAGTTATAGAAAGATATAGTAATTTATTTAATACTATATTTCTCTTCCAGCCACTTTATTGCTTTCTTAAAAGAGGCTCCATTATCAGTTACTATTTTAACCAGACTGCCCTACCTATATATTATATTCTCAAAAGTCACTGTCTAATTGCTCTTAAGCTCTCTTGTCTAAGTGCTCAAGCCTCTATCTATGAAAACAGTCCATATCTTCTATATACTACATACTTGCAACCATTTGATATTATACTAATATAAACTATATCTATATTTGATACTTGGAAAAGTGACAAAGTGTACATTACAACTAGCAGTACTTCCAAGGCCACTTTCTGTCTTATCTAACACAGATAGCATGTTCTCACATACTATACTACATTGTCTTCTAATTTTAGCCACCAAAAGCACTGCAACAGTAATTTTCCAGTTGTAAATACTCCTCAATGTCCTACATTGTTGTGACAAGCCTTTAGTAGCCTCAGCCATTCTTTTGCTGGTACTACTATTTGCAGATTGCTACTATTGATGACATTATTATAGAGTCTTCCATTTTCTAGATCTAGCCAATAGTGAGAGGCATATCTCACAAGTTGTATCTTTCCTCTAGTTATGGCTCTTATGAGACTTTTCTTTCTTGTGGCCAGATACTCCTTAATCTTGACTAGCCTTTGTTCTAATCTATGGGCATAGTTTCTCCTTTGTCTATCGTCATATTTTAGCAGATCATCTTAAATTCCCTGATCTTCCAATTCCACTATCTTATCTGCCAACACTACTAGTGGAAATTTCTGTTTATCTATCTGATCATTACTATAGCTTTCTTATTCTTCTGCTGTCTACATTTTCAGTTTATAGACTGAATCTTTGACAAGTTCCTCATAAAAAAAACCTTTTCTAGAGTCAATGTTCTCATAGAACTCTTTCAACTTTAAAGATATCTCTTCTTGGTTCTTTCCTAGCAGAATTAATATATCTTATTTCTTATTATCTGAGCTACCATCCTCAAATTTATTTAGAAAAAGGTCTCCAGAGTACTATTTTCTTTTTGAGAGCCTGTTTAGTTTAAAGATCTTTTCTTTCTTATGAAATATCTTAAAAGAAAAACTTATCCTAATATAATCCATCCAGTAATTAATAGTTATATTAGACATCTTTTCTAGATTATTTAGCATTCCTGCTAAATACTTTTTATTAGTTTTTACTATGAAGTTCCAGCATTCCCTCAACAGGTATATTTCCTGCTTGAGAGTATGCCTCAAACTATAAAGCTCTTACTTTGGTTGAGAATATCTCTGTTGCCTGGAATCTATTAATAGTGAGTTAAACTTCACATAGTATATTTTCTTGAGCTTGTCCTTGTCTCTTTGATAAATATAATACCCTAATGTCCTCCAGGAGATGCCAACTGCTAAAACAGTCAGTTGCTCACTAAAGAACTTTGGATTCTTAGTATGAAACAACTTTTTATCAATATCTTTAAATCTGACTATGTCTTTTCTTGGGCTGGCCCCTACTCAAAATATACATCTTTTTTTAACTACTCCATACAATATGGCTGCCACTATCACAAAGTTAGGGATATAATTCTGACACTGTACTACTATCTCTAAAAAGGCTCTCATATATGTTGTGTTCTCACAAGCTTTTTATTTAAGAATCTTTCTTATAGTGTCCAGAGTATATTTTCTTCCTTGATATGAATGATTAAACTCTATGATAGTAGTGTGATCACTGCACATGATAGTCTTAGAGCCTAAGAATGTTCCTCCAAAATACTTCACCTGCTATAATATTCAATTCACAGTATTGAGATGTTTGAACACATATCTCCTAATTCTAGAGTTGCTCATGAGCATCTCATAAGTTCTATCCTTTTGCTTATATCAAGTTGCCAGTCCTCTAACCAGGACATCATCAATATAGGGCAATGTATACTTTAAAATCTCTTCTTTTAATATGTAAGTTACATCCTCATGAAAAATTGATACCAAATTTGTCCAACCTATAAGTAAGATAACCAATCTGAGTACCCTAAAAAAATTTTGGAATATAGTGAGGTCTTGTAAACATTTTGCTAACATTTGCTTATTATATCTCCTATACAAGTCTAGTATTCTTTCATAGGCTCTTTTTGTGAAGTGTATAGATAATTCTTCTATCACTGGGGTCAATCATGAGTAGGCAATTATAACCCTATTGAGTGACTCTAAACTGTGTACTATTCTAAAATTTTTCCCATCTTTCTTAATAATACAGAACTATCTTGACTAATAGAATAAGTTGGAATACTCATATACTCTAGCATCAAGTTTTCTTTTAATCATGGTGTATACTTCCTTATATATTACAGATAGTACTCTAAATGAGTGTTCTACTTATGGTACATATACTACCATTGGTAATTTTATAGCAGGAAAGAATTCTTCTTTAAACTTCTTCTTTTCTGAATTATTCCAAGTAAAGGCTTTATTTTACTGTTCTATCAGCCAATACATTATCCTTCTCTCCCAGGCCATAGGAATTTAAAACCATGGTTCTTATTCTTATTTTTTTTCCTTTTGAGCAAGTACTATTCTTTTGGTACAAATTCAGTTATTCTAACAATTTCAGTATCCATTCTAAAGAGTTTCCCTGAATGTTCCTAAGAATTCTAAATCTGCTAGAAAGTATTCTAAGCACTGGCTTTACTTTGAGAGCTACTAGCTTGTACTTTTTAGCAAAGTGTTACAATCTCAGAACCTTAGAGTGGGTCAAGAAAAGAAACCTTGTATAGAGTTTACATAAGAGAACTCAATAGAGAACTCTGTACTGGACTGTCTACCTTATATACTAAATCCCATGGTCCCATGGTCCATGCTACTACTACTTCAGCCTACCCTAAATAATCATGTATTTGCCTTAAGGTCAGCATGTGTTATATATACTATATAATATCATCCTTCCAGAACCTTTTACTTTCTTCTATTGCTATCTTGTAATCTGTGACCATTTCTGTGACCATTTCATGTGAATTTCAACCATGTGACAGGTTATGTCATGCCAAGACCCTAGCTCTGGTTGCTAGAATAGAAGATAAAAGAAAATAAAATAAAATAAAAATAAAGTTAAAAGAAACTTGGGTCCAAACTTTGTAAGTTTGACACAAAGCAAGACATGTTTTTCTTTTATGAATGCATGTTCTCAATTTCAGTCACTACCTCTACTAGCTACAACCTATGTCTGATATTTTTGAACTGGCTAATATACTGCTTTAGAATATTTCTGCCTTTTTTTTCTAATGTTTTTTCTAATAGTTGTAAGTGTAACAATTTAACTTTGTTTCTTAAAAGCTTATCTACCTGAACTGGTAGCATTTCTTAAATAAATAGCTTCTCTTCTATATTCAATTCTATTATACAAAGAATCTCTCCTTTGAATTATTCTACTAACTTCTTGAGGTTTAATGAAAATTTGAGGCCATGTTCATTCTTCTAGGCAGGGTTCCTCTCTTATAAGTAAGAAGTACTACTTTCATTCCTGTATTTAGACAATTAATGTTTATAGTCTGGTTCCTTTCCTTATTATTAACCACTCAACTTTTAGTAATAGTATTGAAAGACCTTTTGAGTAAAATTTGATATGGTGTTTTATCTATTATATATACCTATAACAAAACTGTTACTTTTCCTAGTATGAAGGATATGTTTTTTTGCTAGCCCATACATTTATGAAAGACTTCTATTTGTTCTCCATATTTATATACTGAGGCTCAGATTCCTAGTAATCTTGCTGGCAGCAGTTATAGCTCTGCTCATAGATACAATCTAGGATCTGCTATTTAGCAATATCTCTTCTTCATATATCTTGTTTATGAATACTGGGATAACTTTGAGATAAGCTGTATCTGGTGCTATCTCCTCTCACTTATGCTCTTTTATTGTAAAAACCTGGCTCTTCTATTCCTTAGGCACTAGTTTTCCCAGAAACTAGACTACTGGATTGTTAATAGTCCAGAGCTTCATGATCTTGCCATTTCCTATATCTATGGCTGTTTATATTTTCTCTGGTTCATCTAGAGCATTTACAGAGACTGTCTTTTTTTTTACTGGTTGGATGATACCTCTCTTTTGAGCATCTTCATCTGAGCCCCTTTTCTCTCTTTTGCTTGTGAGTACCTCCTTTAGTACTGCCCACAACTTAGGAGCTACTGTCCATAGTTCTTTAGGTATTACTTGTATTTCTTCTACTAATATTATTTTTAATATTTCTTTTCTTTCATCTTATGAAACATTCTTTTCTTTTAAAACTGTCTGAAATGTCTAGTAAGCATAAGTGGTTTATTAGTAGCTATAGCTATTTTAGACACTTTTATATATGTAAATTTGTATTGGCTTTCTGATGTACTCTCTATTGAGTGGCCAATACTTTCTTCTGCTGCTGAAAATGGAGTCTCTTCCTCCTTTAGGCTCTCTCCTTTGTTTTCCAAGACTATTGATCTCTAAAAGTAAACTGTTTTTTAGAGTATGGTACTCTTCATTGATTTCTCTAAATATAGTTTCTTCTTAACTACTTCTCCAGTTCTAGTTTGTATATACTCAGCTGCTATTTGACACAGATAAGACTACATATCCTTATTCTGATCTTCTGGCTATAGCTTATCTGTATTCATATTTATATTCTGTAACATTATTTTCAGACTTCTGATCTTTTCTAAAAGCTTTTCTAACTCTCACAAATATGACTCCTTATCATATGCAAGTCCACCCATCCAGAAAATACATCCCTGCAGTGATGTTGCTTTCCCAACTATATAAGTCTGCCTTCCATGGTGGCCAACTTACTCATAATACATCTTACAGCAGTAATACAATTACCTGGGTATTCTATCTTTCATGACAGAAATACTCTTATCTGACTCAGTCTTCCATGGCAGAGTTATACTCCTATCAGTATCTCAACACTAAAACCTCTGCTCAGAGTAATAGGGGCTATACCACTGAAACCCCAAGTATCTCCTATAGTACATACTTGTATATAAAACTAGTAGTTATACTGTAATTCACTAGTCTGATAATCAATGAAGATAACTTTTATTGAACTCAATCCTTAGTGTTCAATAACAACATACCAAATCAGCACTCACTCCCATCTCAGACTTTTTCTTATTATCT
>Ga0157364_1006624_pt1 | contig 11922 bp, 10 predicted proteins | sample AttsexASBM2_FD_111476 | JGI IMG/M metagenome (GOLD analysis project Ga0157364, IMG submission 111476) | Fungus gardens microbial communities from leaf cutter ant in Ribeirão Preto, State of São Paulo, Brazil - Atta sexdens ASBM2 | ecosystem: Host-associated > Fungi > Mycelium > Unclassified ...
CACTGAATAATGTTTTTTTTCAGGTAATGAAATCCTCGATCACGGTCCTGCGTGAATACGCATGTGTATGTTCACTTGCAATCGTACATGAGTAATATACACCCACAGTTCAGGACAGCGGGGTGAATAACGGCGGCCATCGCTTTCGCAACGACCGTACTACCGTGTTTCTCGGCACGCAGAGAAATGAAGGCAACGTCGAAAGCGCGCGCGTTCGATGCGAGAGAGAACATGTACTGTATAAGTGTAGGTGCGGGTATGCACAGCTAACACGCTGCCGCCCTTAATTAATTTAGTGGGTCACATTACCGTGCCCGTAGCTACGTCGGTAAATGCAGGTAAGCGCGTATTGTGAATCGCTATCGCTAATTTTCGATAAACTCTCGTTTCCGCATACTTCGTTTAAATTTTATTCTTACGCTTTCACATTTATATACTTTTTAAATAAGGCAATTATATATAATTTGCTTGTTGAAAAAATACGGAAAACATTTTGATGGCTGAATGAAAAAATTCATTGTCTAAAAAAAATCACACTATATCAATATTCCTCATTTAAAATATTATAATAATGCAAAAAATTAAAAAAATTACATATAAGAAAAGGAAAAAAAATTGTATTTTATTATGCTGTTAAAAATTTAAGAATTTTTCATAATTTCATGATAAATACATGATAATTTTAAGAAGTAATTTAAGGAATTTCGGTGTGAAACAAAATAAACCCCTCATAGGTTTAAAATATATTATACATTTTTACATAATAAATAAATGGAAGAGAAATATAAGAAATGGAAAAATATTTTAGGTAACGTGCAATTTAAAAAGATTAGATTGTGATACGATTTAGGAAATCACATTATGGTGTTTCCTTAGGAAATTAGAGCACTTTTAAAACTTTTATTTATTTAACTTATAAAAAAAATGTAAAGCAAATTTTAATCCTATTAATTTAAATTTAATAATATTTTAATCACGACAGATAATCATTAGGTTGTTTAACTTATATTTTCTGTAATTCTACTGAAATACGTTGAAATGTAGCAACGCTATCATGATTTTTTATTTATGTAAATAACAATACTCCTGTTGCGCTTCATGTCACGAGTATAACGGAGTAGCGTTGCAGATATAGTTCTTAAATAACCCATAAGAAAATATATAAATACAATAATTAAATTTTTAAGCGAGGTAGTGCAATTTAAAAGCCAATGCAATTTCGGCAACTTTATCCTATACAGAGAGAATAGATGTAATTGTCATTAAGCGTCTTGTACCAATCACGTAATATCTTAGATAATCAAATGAAGATTAACTGTTGTAATAGTAATAATCTGTCGCATATCATGATCACAAGAGCCTTTGATACGAAAATTGACATGACTAATCGGCATTGTCATAGCTCGTATATGAGCCGAGCATGATAATACCATTGTAAGAGGTACTTCAATCAGGATTACACAATAATTAACAGACTATAACATAGAGCTTTATACTAGGCTTTGTCGAATTGTTTCTTGGATTTGCAATCATTAGCTAGCGCACTATTATCGACGAGAATAAAAACACATTTCGCAAAGTTTTATTAACGTCTTCTGAGAATAGCGATCGAATTCATAGTATTCGTACAATGTAGTATTTGTACATTTTTCCCTTTGTACTTCTCTTTTCGCTCGGTCTTTTACTTTCTTCATAATGTAGCGCCTCACGATGTATATCCTTGGATTACTGTCGAGTCAATTGAGAAGAAACGAGAAGATACTCGTCGGCGCAGCGTCTATCTCTCTCTCTCTCTCTCTCTCTCTCTCTCTCTCTCTCTCTCTCTTGTGTAATTTAAATAACGTGCTTCCGCCAGCTGACGGAGGCGTCCTGGAAGAACGAAACACAGCCTGAAGGAGAATCAGGGAAGGGGCACTGTTCTCCTGAAAGACGTCGTTCTAATTCCGCCATTCTGTTACGACGGTTAAATGCACGGTCTGCCTGCCAATTATCGTAGGAATCTCGAGACGAAGGAACGTGAGACGCGCGGCGTCCGTGTGCGGTAGAGCCAACAACGACGACAGGGTGGTTTGCACCGCCACCTCGGGATAGAGAGGCAATGGAGGAATGGTCCGTGAGTAGTGGGAGACGCGGCCGTAGTGATGAGGGAGGGAGGTGAAGGCCGGGAAATTAGCTGTTGCCGCGATAAATTGGAGTTTCTGATTTTCGTTTTGCGGTCGTCAACGTCACGTCCCCGATGGCCATTGCAACCTCTCTCTCTCTCTCTTTTTCTCTTTCTCTTTCCCCAGCATCTCTCCCCTAAACACCCTTGGCCGTCACCGTGTACATGGACCAACCTATTTACCAATCTCTGATAAATTGAGTTTCGTACTGCGACATCCTTCCTCGCTGTATCGGTGAAACTGTTCGTATATGTATGACTACGACGTGCGTGGGTAGACCTGAGGGAGGAAACTCTTCTGTGAAAGAAAATAAGGTTGCATTTTTGTGACAATATCGGTCTGGAGAGAGCAAATGAATATAACCTCTAAAACGCCATTTGCTTATTTCGCATAATTGCGAGATCGTTCGACAGTAGTGAGTATTATTACATACGCTATAAGTATTATCGTGATTCGTTATATCGCGAATGTTTGTCTGAAGGATACGTGATCACGATGTATTTACGATATAGAAGAATTGAAGAAATATTGTTCTTTAATCAATTTTAGTCTCCTCTTTCGAATTGATATTTTCTCTGCACTATTGCGGAATTATAACAGTGAAATTTATAAAACAGAAAACACATAAGTTAAAATTAACGTAAAAATTATAAAGAAAAAAATATGTTATGCGTGTGTTTTCTATTTATTCAAGCATTTTATGGAATATAATATAAATATTGGTTTTAATTAATTAAGCTACAACCATTATTTTTAAATTAATACAACCATTATTTTTAAATTAATTGAGTGCGATCATGTATGCATTAAAACGCTTTGTTGAAGCGCCAATAATGTTCAATTTCCTTATAAGCCATGAGCTGGACATCGATGATTATCTTCAAAACCAGACATGTCACGTACACTGATTTAATTTCCTTCGCTTGTAACATGCTGCTAAACAATGATCCTATAACCCATTATGCCGTACTTTATGATCGCCACCTACAAAAATCACAGATGCGTAAAATTTAATTATTCAAACTCAAAACTTAACTCTGTGAAAAAATATCTATATTTCTGTTAAAAAGTAAAATATTGTAAAATTTAAAAAATTGAATAAAATAAATATATTGTACAGAAGGAAAAATTATATTCTCAAAATGTAATGTAAAAAAATAGGATTAACGGAAATATAAGTCACTGAACCGATGTATCTACATGATTGCATTAAAATTCCCCCTGAACGTATGTTTGTAGTAATAAAATCGGTTTTGTTTTTGCGTGCTGCCATTCTTGTACTCGATACTCCATTGAACAAACGTACCAAAATGGAAATGGATACCCGCACACAAAACCGATGACGTTAAGGCACTCGAATGGAATTCACATCAGGAGTCAACTATTTGGTATATTGGGTTGCCTCTCACGGAAGAATCAATCAATATTCGGGCATTGCATAGCGTGGTATTGAAAGCACGATTATATTGAATGGTTTCTATGGTCGTGATATTATTACATAGTTATTTGAAATGTTGCTATGTAGAAAGTATTTACATGTCACTTTATTTTAAATTACTATTTATGCAACTTTCGTTCAATTATTATTTTTATTATTCACTGATATTACTTTACATAGATCATTCAAGTCAATCTTAATAATTTTACATGTCTTAAGATTTTATTCAATCTCATTTTAATCAAAGGCAGACTTCCAATAAAATCTTTGCGCAATTCCGTTATCACCTTGTGTAACTGTATCGCGTATACAAATTTTGATGATGGAAATTGAATGTCTCATCAATAACTTCGTGAAATATGACTATTTTGTGGAATCGTATTTCCTCAGCGTCAGTAACGAAACAACGAAATTGTTAAAATCGTCATCGCCAGGCGCAGTTCATTTCATCATTGGCGAATGGTGGAATAATGTAAAATAATCATAAACTCATTGCATATTTCAGATTGTGTTACATGTATTTAAATAGGAACTATGGAAATATATTAAATATAAAATATTAAATAGAAAATATATAAAGGCATAACATGCATAATATAAACGTTTTAAACATCTGACATTTTTATTTAAAATAATATAAAATTTATATATAATTTTATATATAATTTGACATACAATATGTCGGTTTACTTGATAGTAGTCTTATTTTCCCAATAAAAATAATTATATATTTTTCCAACTAAAAATTTAATTAACAAAATTTAAAAAGTAAATTGTGTGTGTGATATATATATATATATCACACACAAAATTTACTTTTTAAATTTTGTTGATTAAATTTTTAGTTAGAAAAAGGTAATTTAATTGAAAATCGTTTCAAAATTAAATTAAAAAATTTCAAAAATTAAATAAAAACTATAAATAGAATATAATGCTAATAATTATGTAATAAGTTGTATGTAATATTTTAAATTCGGAATAAGTTTAATACATTTTCTTTCCCTTATAAATGCAATAAAGCCGCATATGTTGAGTGAATTGATAGTTGAATACGCATGCTTTCGCGCCATGCTGTTGTTCTTGCGAACTTGGCCGCAATGCCTTTAAGTGATACACCCTCTAAGACACGGACAAAGTTCGTAACAATAATAAAGCCAGGAGGTATCTTATCTAAAGTCGACAGAAAAGTAAAGCGAGATAGAATCTCTAGGTCTAGACTTGGCGCATCGCATGTAATTGCGGGAAAAGAGACCACGAAAGATACGCAACTTCGTGGTTGGAAGTAAGATAGAAGGGTAACAGTGAAATTTTTATCGTTGAAACTTTCCTCGCAGGTATTGCGACGAGGATTTTAACGCAACTGTACCAGCTTAACGAGTTTTTAACATAACAACTTCAACGCGTATTACGGACCCGTGGGAAACAGGAAAGGATACAAGGCTTGTAAGAATATGATAATTACTACTTAAAAACCTCTTCGACTCACATGAAAATAAATTTTGCAACGCGTAGCTCTTCGTGCAACGTTATAAAGAAAGTTTCACTTTATTAGTCGCTTCATCAATTTTATCGGGTTAATCATTTAACTGCGTTTAGTTCTCTTAACTTGAACATTTTTAAGGAATGATATTTTAATTTTCATAAAAATTAATTTATGTATTGAATATATCCACTGATATTAATTATATCAACTTAATTAGATCAATCGACTCCTATATCTTAATACAAAGAAACGCGCTTTAAATATACGACATTTTTTTATTTCATCTACATAGCTATCTGATATACCTAAAACAACGAACATGAAAGATTAAGGAAGTTCACACGGAGGCGATCGATCAGCAACAATGAGTTACGGTGAGAAGAAAGATTATACCGCTCCAACGGCGATGCACTTTCCAGGGAAGTGGAAGTCGATTCCCTTTAATATCCCGGGACGCGGTTATATTACCAGACTGCAATAGGTGGCGAAAAGGAACAAAAAGGGAGACTTATAATTCTAAACTTATTCGTAAGGCGAGAAAAGACACTTTTAATGAACGCTGTTCAATATTTTAACATAATTTCCTGAAAGAGAACGGTATATCCTCCATCAGCTGCGATTTTGTTGACATTTGTTCGCATATTCATGTAATAGTCATAGGTACATGTCGCGTATTGTCGACAAATCGTACAGGATTTGCTATGTGCTGGCAGGATTGTTAAATTGGAGTTTCGATCGTCACGGTACCCGTAATTCACCACCGCAGAACGAATCATGTCCAATATTTCAATATCTTGGAACAATCGATGGCTCGGAAGAAGAAATGGTCTGCATATATCGCAATGATAGAAACTGTAAGACTGCATTTTCGGTAAATTCGAGAACGCCGCAAAGTTATACAGATCCACGAATAGAAGCTATCATTCCTGAAATTTATATGGTACATGTAATGTCAAGACTATGTCGTTAAAAAGTAAAAATACTTTCGGTAAACTTTGGAACATTCGCTGTTTCTCAGAATCATAGTTTTATCGCGCCATTGTTTTTCGTTATACATGACATTTTTCTTCCTCCATATTTTCAATTCAATACTGCAACATTGATCTATGCAACATGTTATTGTCTCAGGAGAAAATATCTTTTACGTCAATCTTAAAATAAAATAGTATGAATTATGGAATCAATTGTTAAATTGAACAATCACTCTTGCTATGTTTCATAAAACAAATTTATTGCTTTCACAAGATTATTTTCGAGCTTTTTGAAATTTGAAATTTTTTTCTCGTATGAGCTTTGCTTAATACACTGAGAAAAAATATAGTTAATTTTAATAAATATTTAGTTCAATACTGTCAACTAAACATTTACTTACAGTAAATAAATACTTGTTCAATAAAAAAAATGATTGTTAAATCAAACTAACATTTCTTGTATCAAATAAATATATCTTTATATTTAATAAATATTTAGTTGGCAGTATTCAATTAAATATTTATTAAAATTGACTATATTTATTAAAATTGAATATATTTTTTTTCAGCGTAGAGAGAGCGTTGCGTCAATACAAAAATTTCAAAGCGTTAACGCAAGATTAACAGTGCCATCTAACGCAATTAACTGTAGCATTTGAATTGCGTGTATCTCGAGTGATTCGCTTAAAAGGCCAAGGGAAACAAGCTGGCTGACATAATTTTATAAGTATTTCGCGAAGAGCGACCCGCAGAATGGTGGCGGATGTAAGGCAGTTACAGGGAATGCAGAACAGCCGAAGCAGTATTGCATTAAAATTTACATAATAGCCGACTCTAACCTCGATGCATCGCTCGACCACTAGCTTCCTCTTCCCTCTCTTTTCCTTCTATCTCTTCGCTTCATCGCCCTTCGCGCCCTTTCTCAACTGCATCGAGAATGAGCACCAGCCTTATATATATAAAAGTTTTATATATATATGTGTGTATATATAAAACGTACATTTCCTTTCTTGCTTCTCAAGATCCCAGTTCGTCCGCGAGAGAGAGTTCGTTCTCTTCTTTCTTTTCTTTTTCTCCATTTTCCATCACTTAGTTGAGAGATCTTACCATCTCTACAGACTAAAGATAAATTGAAATGAAAGGTTGTACCTGAATCTGAACGCTACGACGTATGAAAATAAGCTCGCTTCTGGTAACGAGTGTTCCTTCCGAGCCGTTTCTTCTTCCCGCGTATCTCACTAACACTTGTAAAACGCATCAAACTAACGGTTATAATTAAAGGAGCTTTTGAAAGTTTCATCTTTTCCGCTACGCTCGCTTAATGACAGAGTTCACGTAGCCCGAGCGGTTCCCGCGTGTGTCATTCAGCATATACAAAGTTGTATAACACAGAATAATCTTCCGTGTTACACAACATTATCTTAACTGTTTTATAGGTAGTAAGTTTTACATAAAGTAATACGAATATATCCATGGAAATATTCATGAAATATTCTAGTACCCATTTTTGGCAAATCAAATTATTAAATTTGTTTAATATTGTACTTAATCTCAACTTTCGTTTATTATAAGTGGGAAATACATACACGAGAAATTTATCCAGACAATTCGCTGATATCAATGATTTTTTTAAAAATATTTTTCATGTATCAAAAATTGTGATTTATACGCATTATGGCACTGATATTTTATATTTATATTTAGGCAACTAATTGTGAAGCTATCAGTACTGTAATATCTGCATGGAACTACAATTGTGTATATTAATTCCATGATTAAAAATTTTTAACATCCGGACAACAATTTGAAGAAGTCATCAATAATGACATACTGTCAGAGAATTATTAATTTCGTGACTGCATGTGAGTGACGAAGGCAACAGCCGTTTATTTAGTTTCTTATTCGAAATTAATTCTTCTCTTATTATTGCCTTGCGTTGAGTAAACTGTATGACAAGGAGTAATCTGATGCGAGGATCTAGTCGCTCTGAGATGATTAACGAGAGCTCTGCTGCACTTGCACGGATCTTCAGAATAACGCGCATCAAGGATACGGGAAAGTTTCTACTGGGATGCTGTGCCGCTCGATGCATTCTGCAAGAGAGGAAGAGGGAACTTGAGATAGAAGGAGTGAGTGAGTGAATGAATGAATGAGAGAGAGTGAGAGAGAGAAGCAGCGTTTTCTCTCGCCCGTGTCTAAACGTATCTGCACCCTCGTACGCCGGAAACACACCCCAGGGATGTGTAGAAACACGAACCTTCCTGCCGCGCCTTTGGGTCGAAACATTGCCCTTCTCGCGAGATTGTAACAGCTAAGCGTAGCATTGTGATATACGTTACAGCGAATAAAAATCACACATATATATCAAACAGGTATTGGTCGCCCCGAAACAATAGTCTGAAAATTTTATCAAAACCGTACGATTTCATTGATATCGTCGAATTGCAAGTTCCTATTTTTTTATTTAATTATTTTAGAATTATTTGCGTAATTCGAAAAGATACTATTTTAAATCGTATCAATAATAATTATTTATCAACTGCACGATGTCTTAAAATGAACATAATTTACTTAGCATTATAAACGAAAGAAATATAATAAAAAAAGAAATATAATAATATAATAAAAAACGAAAGAAATGGTTTGATTTGAGAAGTAAATTTTTTTGTTAAAATAATTTCGAAGCTTGTGGTTTCATTTTCTTGGGTAGTTCTGTGAATGGATTGGTGGAGAATGCTATTTCTCTCTCTCTCTCTCTCTCTCTCTCTCTCTCCCCCTCCCTCCCTCCCTCTCTTCCCGCTTCCTCCCCACCTACCAGTTTTTAAGGATTACACTTTCAAAATTATTTTCTATTGTACCCGTAATAGTGTACAAATTGAGGATTTTACAAAGTCGCTGTTGTATATGGCACGTGAAAAATATCAAATAAGAAATAGCGAACAGAACGCAAAACCGAGTGAATTGCATCTCATCTCCCAGCCACGTTTGTGCTGAAAATTTCTAAAACAGAAAATGGAATTTGTTCATCGAAAAACGTTTTGCGCCCAACTCGCTTCTTATCAGGAATTGAAGCAAATACTGTTTTAGTTCATTAAAGACCAGCCTCCCGTAGCAAACCCCCGGCAGCAAAAGTTTCTTGTCTTTCGGCCGGAGAAACCAAACCCGGAGAAAAGCTCTAACGAGAAACTCCTTTCGCTCGACTTCATCGCGAAAGAGAATGCGGCGCGGCGACTATTCTCTCCTTCGGGTTTATTGCGATTCCAATCCTTTCCCCGGTTTGTCTTTTTTTTCAAACACGCGCCGTCGGCGACAATAGACGAACTTGCAATTTCCAATGCCACGATCAGAAACGGAAAGGAAATGTAGAAGGCAATAAAGAAATTGATGGTAGCAGCAAACATTTTTCCCCTTTTATTAGTTTGCATTATCGTCAGATGTGAACTTCGCTTAAATTCAGCACTATATGAAATTTCTTTGTTAGAAATAAGTACATAATAGAAATCATATTTTACTTTATCAATGAATAAATCGCAGAATTTACACATGCAACGTTTGGTTAATGTAAATGAATGAACGAAATATTTTAGAAATTTAAAAAATAATTTAAATAATTTTTTTCTTGATAATTCATATTATTTCCTACATTGTACAGAATCGATCAACTTGATAATACAATTCAATGGTGTAGTGTTACCTTATAAATATTAATTAACGCTAATTTAATATTATCTCTTGTTATTGAATACGTTAATTATTTTCGCTTCGGATAATTTGATATGAAAGTTTTAATCGGTTGTAATCAGATATCATACGATTTAAATTATGAATCTACTGTCCTATTGTATTTTTTAAAAAATAATGACGCATATATTGTTCTATTCACGCTGTGTATGCGTGCGTGCGTGCGCGCGCGGGCGGGCGTGTGTGTGTGTGTGTGTGTGTGTGTGTGTGTGTGTGTGTGTGTGTGCGTGTGTGTGTGTGTGTTAAAATCGTAGCTTGTAATACGAACCATAATGGAAACAAATGTATATGATGTGGACACATATATTATTATTACTTTTCAACACGAATATTTTTCTAATATCCTAGGATTTTATCAAAACTGAAAGAACTCAATTACAAGTTGCACAATTTTGAAGTTTAATTTTTGATTTCATAAAAAATCTTTACACGAACTTAGTATAAAGGAAGACTTTAATGTCTTATGCATAAATTTTACATTAAATTTTATATTAAAAGTGAACCCTTTTTAACCTGTTCTTCAGATTTGACCAAGTCTCATCTTTTTCTTCTTGCTTAAATCTAAATTTTGCAAGTTCTACAATCTCTGGCGAAATTGTTCGACATATTCTCCAAAGAATTCGTGATTTCTGATTTTCATTGACAGGAGCGTGTGGTCGATTTAACGTAGGATCTAAAAGGTATCCATTCGGACACATTGCTACATTAAATCCCTGCATTGCAACTCGTGCATAAATGTACGAGGAAGAAGCGGATTGATCTTCGAAGCGAAAGCGTAGAACTTGTGTGGCACACCAAGTGGCCCTTGAAACTCGCCGGTGTAAGTACGTGCTGTGCTTCTCCATTCTGGCCAACACTCCTGACAAATATAGGCGATATCAGAAGCGAAAGCGTACATGACATAAACAAGATCCGTGCATGGCGTACCGAAACAGACAAAGCCGCCACATCGCGTCGGTGCACATATTTCTTCGGTTGTATTTTATTTATTCCAGGTGAGATACGCGAATGACTTTTTTCTTTCATTCTTCGTGTTCAAAATATTTGGGCTATCAGGGACCGACTCAACCAAGCACAGTCGTACAAGTTTTTCTCTATTTTAATCCCGTTGTTTACTTTTTCCAAAAAAGAAGTTTCTTGTTTACATATTCAGGAATTTAAAAAAATAATTTTTTTTCTTTCTTTAAATAGTTTTTACACAAATAATATTTTCTTTCTCTCGTTTAAGTTACTACTTTAGTAACACAGCTTAATGTAAATATCTATGATAATTTATATCTTTCGATAGAGCTGTAATCGGTCATATTTGCGGTCGCAACTTGATTTCTCTCTCGATTCGAGACACATGCACACATAAAGAGAGCGAGACACGAATTTGAAATAAATACACGGAGAAATGTTCGTAATAACGCACAACGTCCCAGCCTGTAATACTGTTACTTTATTGCCTACTGCAGCAGTAACAGAAGCAAACGCTCGACATTTTATGAGAATTCGCAGCGTAATGTTCACCTCGACCTATAGGATCTAGTACGCGATCGCGGTGGATACAAAAATTATTGGCACGTTTTTCATCTATGTTCTATTTTTTTTTCCTTCCAAAATTTTTCTCTCAGAAACATATAGCTGTGAACTAGACTGATTCGGAAGAAACGTTCGAACGTAATTGTTTTATTCAAACTAGATAATGGAAAACCGGTTTGAACTATATTCTTGATTAAATTAATTTGAAAAATAGGATTTACGTCGATAGATTTACAATTAAAAATTTGTATGTATGTGTGTATGCGTGTGTTATACGTTATATTGAATATTGTATACACAGTATATTAAATACTGTTGATTGGAAAAGTTATTGATAAATATTAATCAACGTAAATCTTTGCTTAGTGAGAAGATAAAGAAAAACTTTAGATTTATTATAGATAAATATAGTTAAATATCCAATAATAATGATAAATATATTTACACAATATTTCATGATCAAATTGAATCTTCCGATAGTTGTAACTTCATGCTGAAAGTGATTTTGATCTTCGCATCGGCTACGATAGGTTATCAATACTTTATGATATGTTGTAAGCGATATAATTAACGAGCGTCGAATATATCGAGCCAAGAAACGAC
>Ga0157364_1006626_pt1 | contig 11918 bp, 10 predicted proteins | sample AttsexASBM2_FD_111476 | JGI IMG/M metagenome (GOLD analysis project Ga0157364, IMG submission 111476) | Fungus gardens microbial communities from leaf cutter ant in Ribeirão Preto, State of São Paulo, Brazil - Atta sexdens ASBM2 | ecosystem: Host-associated > Fungi > Mycelium > Unclassified ...
ATAAATCCATTTCACAACCAGTAACTGGTTCAACAAGGCATTATACATTTTCATTGAAATATATTGAGGATTTTACGTTTTTATATTTATATATTAAATAATACTTACATTATTAAATAAAAATATATATATATATATTAAATTTAATTATATTTATATTAAATTTATATTAACTCGTTCCAATATTTACATTAAATACATAAACTTAATATGCACCAGTGCGTGCTGAGTGCGTTCAATCGAATTCGCTATTAGTCGCGGCAGCACGAACGACATGCCGCGCCGAATCTCGTTATACTTACAATTAGCGTTGGCCGTTCGGCGCTGACCACATGCTCGTGTTCGATCGTCTCGTCCAAGTCGATCCATTATCGTTACCGTTTTATTATCGTAATATGTTTCGTGATTTTTATGTATTTCCGGTTATGTAACCTCTCGTTCTTTCTCTCTAATCGACGATTAGAGAATAGTTCAACTCGTCGGTCCGTATTCTTCCGTTTTTGTAAACGACGAGAGATTATAACGATTTGTTGTGTTTACAAATTTGTTTTGATTTCGCATTTTATCTCCTGTATTTTTCCCGCTCCTCTTTTTCTATTTATGATTAATTTAACTTGATTAATTTAAGTTGAATAGATATTGATCGGAGTATCGTGCATTTATAATAGTATCGATGCAGGTTTTTAAACGGATTTAATTGGATGTGAGATTATTGTGTAGTGCTTACGAGAAATAAATACGAGAACGAATATGTTGCGATAATATTAGAACCGCGGCCGTACAATTTTTAATCTATTTAATAATTTTTCTTTTACAGTTCATTTAAATTTGTACGTAGAGCTTTAGATTTTTGTGACTTTTCATAAATAATCATACTTAATTATAAGTAATTAATTTTACTTTTATGATAACAACCCTCCCTCGTACAGAATGCCAAATTTACCTTGAATCATGATTGGCTTAATTTAGATCCGCAGTTTTAGTGTTAAACATAATTAGGCAGCATTTGATATGCATAATGATGATCGATTTCTAGCAACTACTGAATTACTTGTGTTTTTAATTTCTCATGCTTCCTGTCCATTTATTTCGTTTATGATAATTAAGTTTAAAATTCTGAAATTTTCATCGCGCGTGTCGCATTTTGATTACGTGCATTTCATCCATGCTAAATCCAACGACGACATCCCACTATGAAAGTACCTAAGCAGCAACGGTCTTAAATGCGTAATTAATGTATTCTATTCGCGTTCTCTCTACCGCTATCATGCGGTAAATGAGAATTTATAGTAAGCGTGGTTCTCGAGCGACATGGCGCGTATTTCGATATATGTATTCGGATATACGCGACGAAAGAATCGAAAGGAAACGCTACCAAGAATTAAAGCTATACGTAATTTCGGCTATGCTTTCTTGCCATGTAGTGATTTTTTATGCGGTAATTAATGAAGCATCGATGTGATGAAGTTCCGTGAAGGAATCAGATCTTGAACGGAGATCTTATTTCTATAGATACTTGCAGATTTTGTTCGCAGATTAAGGAACTGTAGATGTCATCGTTCTACAGATTTTACAAATTCTTTAGAAAAAAGATTTTTATAGATTTTTCCCTGCTGGATCTTTTTGTGATTTCTCTTTCTGTAGATCTATACGATATCTTTATAAATTATTACTCCTAATTTATGAATGAATTATTAATTCTTTGCAACTCTTGATTTTATCTAAATATTTTGCTTTATAAAAAAAGCTGATATTTTTCAAGATCATGGATCTTTTTCTTTAACGTTCATGAATTTGTGACTTTTCTCATTCATAAAGTTTGAAACTTACAATTCAATTCTCATTCAATGTGTCTATTTCTATAAAATAGATCCTGCGATATTTTTTTACAATGTACTTTTCCAAATTATTCTTTTCAACGGGCATCTCTGTTCATCTTTAATCCGATATTTTCGGATTATGAATGGTCTAAAAAAAATGAATTATTAATCGCTTCACGCTGAGAGGTAAACATGCATAAGAAAGTGTGGAAGTATCAATAGAAATAAGATATTTGTCCCGCTGTTAGCAATAGTTGTCGATTATTTATTATTATGTCAGTGTCTGATTATATAATATAATATACATCATATGTATGCGTGTGTGTATATCTCGCGATGTATCGATTTTAATCGATAAACCTCGCGATGCTAGAATGCGTAAAGGGTCATACAAAATAATTTCTCCTCTCTCTGACTCACTTGTGCCTTGCCCTCGATCATCCTTCGCTGTTCTCATCCCAGGTATAATCCCTCTTTTCTATAAATAATCGTATTTGATGTTCGATGTCCTTTCTACGAAATAAGAAATTACCAATTAAGCGATTGATACATTAAGAAAGTTACTTATTCACTCCGTTTTACCATTTAGCTCATAATCGATAAAAGTATGTTTCAGTAATATCGTCCCAAACGATTTAGACATTTTAAGGCATCTTAAGACATCTTAAGCTAATAACTAATAATTAAACTAATTACAAGGCATTCGGATTACAGACGCTCGAAAATCTCGCTCTCGAAATGCACGTTTCAGGCATTTTAGACGATTAATTAATATATATAAAATATTTGAAATTTATATAATTTTTCAGTTACAGCTTTTGCTCTGTAAATCGAAATAAAATATGTATTTAACGCGTATTCATAAAGTCTGCTCTTTGGAGTTATGATATTATCTTTCGTAAAGTTAAATAATATGAAATGCCATGGAAGGCTAAAGCGATGAGATTTGAGAGCAGATTGATACTCATAAGAGAGATCCGATGCTTTACGACTCTCGCAATTATTATATGTATAAAGTATATACTGCTCGAACTCGAGAGCGCGTTTGTTATGTATTATATGCTAATCAGAAATCACACGCGGATCGTGGAATGTTACTGCTGTGACAGGTGATGTCCTCGTTCGTAATGTAGGAAATAGGCGGGTATTTGCGGAAGGTCTCGATAACTAGAATATACTGAGAGATAAAAAAAAGTCTTCGCGCATTATCGATTACGTTCACAGGAGCATAAGACGGAATATACGTTACACGCGGCGGGTGTTTAAAATACATCTTCTGTTGCGATTAACTACGGCGTTGTTAATACTCAATTTGAATATCGAGGTACAACAAAAATTCATGCTTTCAGCCGAGAAATCCTCTATCCGCGCCGTGTTGATTTCACAGTGAGATTATGTCTCCGAACTTGCTTGCACAGCGATTTATGAATGCGAGAGTCAAGGGGAGGTCAGTTGCAACGCAAATAACTGAAAAATAGCTTGCAAATGAATGCGGAGAAATTTCGAACAGAGGATATTTCGTGGCACACACAATGGTTTGGATCGCTTCCATCCTGAAATGCGCTGCCGCTCGAAATACGATTATTTGCGAAATACGACTCTTTAGAACAACTGTTGAAGAGAACCTTTGTAATTGTACGGAAATAATTGTGCGATTAATTATCGCTATATGTTACGAGAAATTAATATGAGCTTGCTCGTATGACCTTTCGGGTTTGCTAGTCGTATTTTCTGAGAGGCACGCATTGGATGTCAACAAACACGATCGATGTCAGCGGTTTTACTATTTGTAAGCCTGGATGTGTATTTTTTAGAGAACAAAGTTAGAAATATTATTACCCGCTATACGAATATCGATACCGAAACGCCCATTCTTGTATCCGTACGATATGATCCATAAGTTATAATAACGATATTCTATATAAATGGCTGTACTATTGTAAAATCAAAGATATAGCGTACAATACATAAAATTTAGTGTGTAGGAGCATAAGCTGCTGAAAGTGATATGTATTTGTTCTTTTTTCCTTTCGTCACTTTTACATGTTTCATAAAAACGTAAATTTCTGTTTAAAGTTTATATCGATGTAATATAACTATATCGAGTAACAAATTTTACTAAATAACAGGTTTTACTAAATTAATTAGTATTCTTTATTTGATTTATAAAATGTGATTACATCATTATTTTGTCAAGATATAAATGCAATAAATGCAATTAAGTTAAAGGACTCTTAAAGATTAACAAAAATAGAAGGGCAAATTAGAGTCAATTTTAAAACTTCGATATATGTAATAATCGTTTAAAATATTACATTCTTAGAAATTATAAAAAACTATAAAATATAAATCTAATTATAGTACATAATTATAGTAATAATACATTATTTTACATAATGATTGAATTTTATTTGAATGATTGAAATTTAATTGTTTTTAATCTTGCACCACTTATTATCTAAAAATAATAAAGTAATCTAAAAATATACACATTTTGTAAATAATTAAAAAATTTTCAAATAGCTGATGCCGGTTTTTGTACGTATGCTATTAGTAGGTAATATCGCAATATTAAGTATTCTTGGCTGCTTTTGGTTTTGCTTTTAAGCGGAATCAGAACATTTTGGTTCATGATTTCATTTAGCAAATTGTCTATAAATTCGCTTTTCATATCATCGGGGAGTCGCTTCATAAAAGGATTAACAGCGCACACGTGGTCTGCAAAAATACAAATATGATTTTACTTTATATAAACAAAGAGACAAAAATTCTTATTTAGTTGCGACGATTAATTTTTGTTACAATGCTTTAATTTATTCTTATACGTGTAGACAGATAATAATTTATCTTGTTATTCAGTATCTTACTTTTGAGGCTTTGTTTGCTGTAGTGATAACTTTTTTCCCTTTTGCTACAGTGCAGAATTTCAAAGCCGACATCCTCAAGCATTTTTCGCAGACTCGCTCTGACATCTTTACACATTCTTCGTTGAAAGTACGGCACGTAACGGCATGCATCCTTAAAGAAGAGGATACAAGCATTTGAATTTAACATTATCGTTAAACGTGTTTTATTTATTTTTATTATTAATACCTGAAGATAAGATTGATATCGTGGATACTGCTTGAGTTGTAGATATGCCTCGAATCCAGAATGATATCCAAGGAACATTACAAGCGCTTTTCCATTTGGTCGCAGTAACTTGTAAATATTCTGTAAAGCGCGCCTGAAAATTTAGCAACTTAATTTAAAAAATCAAGATATTTTTTAAATGTTGATTAGCATTCGTTAATATAACATATATAAATTTTTTTCGCATAATTTTCTTCTAATAATACAAAATTAATTATAGAAATTGTTTTATTTACAAAAACTTTTTTTTTTAAATGTTACCCAAGAAAGTAAAATACCATATATCGTTACACCAATGCAGACAATAGAAAGACACGGCATTATCATATTGCTCGACTTGGTCACTTGGCAATTCCGATGTTTCGATGTCCAGAACAACGAAGGACAATCGTTTTTCATCATTATATTTTTGACTGGCGTAATTCACCATCGCTTCGGATATATCTGCGCCTACGAAATGATTCTTTATTAAAAGAAACACGCATACCGTCAAATTTTCATTTACTTACCTACTACCTCCGCATCATGTGGCAAGATCGGAAGTAACAGTTCCTTAGTAATGTTCCCTGGACCCGAACCGATATCTAAACATTTTCCTCGCATATTTGATAGTTCACAATTAAATTCATCTATGACGTCCTGAGCGTCACGACGTTGCATATTACTTCCGCTAACATAGTCCTCGACCATTTCCATGTTTTGCGATGTAATGTTCGGTTCGTACCTTCTGTTACAACGTTCCAACTGTTAAAACTGAGTACTTTTGTATTAAAACTACTTTTGTACGATTCTTATATAAACGATCTAGTATCACACTGTTTAACTATGTTTAAGATCACGACTCTCAGTTATGAGGAACATGACATGAGAGAGAGAGAGAGAGAGAGGGAGATCACACTATTTAAAAATTAAATTTAAATAATTAAATAATTAAATAATATTTAAATAATTAAAAACACAAAGAATATTGTCAACAATATTTGTCCCTTTCAATTTAAAAAACATGAAGAAACAGAATATGTGATTATTATATATAATACATTAAAGTCTTTTAGATTTTATTATAAGTTTTCATCAAAAATTATAGAATGAGAAATCTTTGAAATATTAAAATACTCTAAATTTTATATAACACATACATAAAGAATTCTAAAAAAGATGTATAAACTTTTTTGACACTTTTAAAAAGTGTTCTAATTAAATACAAATTTTCTAGAAGTTACAAAATTATTCAGAAATTTGAAAAAATTTTTTTAAATTCTAAGAAAAATTTTCACCAAGTTTGACATATTATTTACAAATCGATGCTAGAAATCATTGCTTATATCGATTTGTAAGCATAAAAAAAAAGAAATGTAATTATGTTATGTGTACGTAATAATGTTATGTATGCATAAGCACATGCAACTACACTAATGCTAATATTTGATCTTACGACCGAGTCCTCTTGCCCCGTTAGAAGTAATTCAAGGCTGATATATAACTCACAATACTGGGTCCGCTCCTCTACTGGTGACTTTTTAACTTCGTCTTTGGTATTTATATTCGGCGACTCGTACAAATGACTTGCTCTTCCACCGTTCTCCCATTTTCTCCCATTCTCGTCTCCCTACCAACCTATCCTATTCTTTGTCGTCTACTGTGCCTACCCCAACATCCAAATTCTTTTTCGGGCCACGCTATTATTATTATTTCACTTAAAGGAAATTGAATTATCTAAATGGCCGGATACACACAGATTGTATACACAGACTGTGTGTATCCGGTCATTTAGTCGTGGTCTACTGCGTTGCATAGGTCACACTTGATATTAGATAATATTAATAAATGGATGCTAAACAGGGAATGAGGATGCACTGAAAAAAATAACTTATTAAAACTAGAAGAAGAAAATTTTATTAAATAATATAAGAAAAAAGGCTCAAATAATTTATAAAATTAAAAATAAATATAGGGCTACGAGCCAAGCTAGATCTTAATGCTGTGTTAATTAAAAAAACAAAAGTTTATTACAACAAACATTTCGAGATATATAAAATGTGTAAAAATAAATGCTCCATTATTCGGAAAAGAACTTGACATTGTAAAAACATTACGCCACTTGGTGGCCACCGTTGATGATCACCAAGCGGCGTAATGTTTTTACAATGTCGTGTTTTTACAAATAATGGAGCATTTATTTTTACATGTTTTACATATTTAAGAAGTCTCACAATTATACATAATTTTTGTAGGACGTACACAATGAATAATTAATTTTAAATTGTATCTAGTATAACATTGACCCATTGGGATCGAAACGTTTGTTGTAATAAGCTTTTGTTTTTTTAATTAATACAGCAATAAGACCTAGCTTGATTCACGTCCTATATTTATTTTTAAAATTTTATTACTTCAACTTTTATGCTAAGAGGAAACTTTACAATTTTTCTTAAACAAACTTATCTATCCGCCCTTCAATTTATTAAAAATATAATTCATATATAAGCTATCGATTAAGAAATAAGTATTTATTAAAATTTGTAAAATACAATAGAAAGCCAAAGAAATCTATACAATCATCTAATAATCAATGTGGAGTATAAAACAAGAAACATATGGCACGAATTTAAGCAGAACTTAGGACTATGTTATATTTTAGGGTATAAGACTTTTAGAACAGAAGAAATCTATTAGTTATTTTTAGATTTGCAGCTGCTGAGCTCTTTATCTCCGATTCTTTAAAAGAATCTTCCAACATCTTGCGAACAGTATCATTTTCATTAAACTTTTGCACGCTATTACCAAAATTATTATACATGCTAGTGCGAAGAACATACTTAAAATCTTCTCTTCTGTGCGCAAATGATCTTTTCTTGTTTCTGCTTTCGCTTAATTTGTACTTTTTGTTACGCCGTTTACGCTTAATTAGTCAACCTTTAACGAAGTCAGAAGTGCGGCGTAAGTTTAAATCTAATATAAAGTGCATGCGGAAAAGAGGCGTCGGGAAGAGTGTGAAAGGATGAATTTTATGCTCGGCGAAAGAGCTTATCGCTAATAATCCGTGGTTCGATCGGGACCGCGAGAGTCCTTCCTGATATCCCCAACAATCCTGGAGCCCTTGAACCAGTCTTATCTTACGGTAACATGTATTTGCCTTTTGGACAACGCCATGTATTTGCATATGCGCGAGCACACTCCATACACGCTCATGAATAATGTGTACGATATATTCCTAATCAAACACTCGTATTTCATTGCGAAGGATTCTTTACTTTTTTTCTTATCCGAATGGCCCTTAAATTGTATTTTAAATACACTCGACTATCAAAAAGAGTTTTATTTGGCCGCATATCAGATTACCTGCTCTATCTCACTTACAGAATCGACGATACAATTTCGATTAAGACTTCTGATACACGTTCTGTCAATTATTTTTCTGTCAATCAATTATTTCTGTCAATGTACAGATTAGCTTTAATCTTGGCATATATAATCCAAAGAACACACCAAGGTAAGAGAAAGTCAAAATAATTTTTTTTTTTTACATTATACAACAAAAGTCAAAACGGTGATTTTTTTTATTACAAAATTGAACTGTTTATTAACTTTAAGAATTAAAATAAAGTCATTTCGATTTTTTGTATGTTCTTTGAGGATTTACTTTTATTCTTTTTTCTAATTGTCAATCAGGATTTAAAAAAGATAAATAATAAGATAAAAGAAATTAAAGTTAAAATTATCGATAGAAATTATTGATAAAAATGAAAATCGATTTCTGTATGTATATATTATATCTATTTTCTGTATATATTATATCGACTATCTTGCATACTTTACAAAATTTCCCTAACAATTGACACAATAAGACGTAACGCATTTCAAGTCTCGTTACATTGCGTAACGTTACGTTCCGTATACTTCAGCTACCATAAATTAGTTTGGCGACGCCTGTACAGAAAATATTTATGAAACTCGGCGGGTTGACCCGCTCTTCTCTGACGCCATGGTTCTCCCTCTCCTTCTCTCTCGTTTCCCTTCGTTGTCTATCTCCATTTTCCTTGCGCTCTGCGCAAGGTAATGCAATATTCACTCGCGTCTCTTTCAAAGAAGATAACAAAGGTCGCGTAGCGTTCGTGCTCGCGTTCACGCATCACCATCCGGAGTTTATAGAAGCTCGGAAGTAGAAGACCTGCAAGAAAACAGAGTGGCAGATAGAAAGATACGTTTTTGGGTCCAACCGGAACAAACAATCCGTTGTCACCGTCACGTGTCATTTTCATCGCGCTCGATCAAATTAACTGCCACCTACGCACTACTTCCTTGCTGTAAATTTTTTAACGACGACCAAGTTGATGGCGCTCGCCTTTTTATAATAGAGTGAAATTACGTCGTCGTTTTCTTTTACTACTTGCTGTCTTCGGCTCGTCCTCGAGTTGCTCGATCGCTGCATAATAACATAATCAAAGAGAACCTCTAGAAAAATAGCAGAATAACACGATAAAATGCATGAAGGGTCGAATCAACTCGCTTATTGTTGCAACTTAATTGAACGTGTATATCTCTGTGAGTATAAATTTCGCGAGTGCGACGTTTCTAATGCCTTCGAAATCTGATAGTGAATTCGATTGAACGCATTAGTGCGCACTGGTGCATATTAATGCCATTATACATGATTTAATCTAAGGGTAAAAGTGAAATGCAATATTTCGAATTATAAAACACATATTTTACTTAACACAATAAAATGTATTGGATTTCGTGGTTTAATCCGATGTCAACGGTTTAATTTCTATTGTATTTATATTAAACACACGTCTTTACAGCAATTTATGTACGACGGCTTTAATATGCACCAGTGCGCATTGAGTAAACCCAATCAAATTTGATATTAGCTCGCAAGATTTGACGGCGAGTATATTCCCCGGAAATGGAAGAACGATCTGGCAGGTGTAATCGCGCGCGCATTGTAGGTCATCGAGTTGGCAGAGGATTTACTGTAGCGTCGTTGGTCTCCTCCGCTCGTGCTAGCGCTAAAACCACAAGCATCCGATACTCGATCGAGCTCTTGCGAAAGGTAACGGGGGAGGCGGAGGACAGAGAGGAAGTGAAGCTCTCCTCGGGAAAAGGTTGCGTGTGAGGACGTGGCCGAGCAAAAATTGCCCGAGCCAATGTTGGGAACTGCTGTTGGGGCCGTCGAATTTTTTCAGGATTAATGCTTTGGTCTTAATTACCATGTTCGCAGCTACGTCGTACCTTCCAATACGTCCGTCTGTATTTTTGCCATTATTCGTCATAGCCGAAGATCTGGCACGCCACGGACGTGAGCGCTAGAAAAAAAAATGGGTAAAAAGCGCGATTGTCGATGACGCAGGTCGCTTCTATTTCGCGGCTATTCTTTCTTGTTGAATTGTATTGCTAATAACGATGGAGAGAATCGAGGAGTAACTGTAGTCATAAATGAAAATATTTTTCTTTTTTTTGTACTATGGAGGAAGTGTCATGCTAGATTCGCGAAGTTAGCTCGCTATATTTTCAGTTTCGATTTTTTAATATGAAAACTGGAACTGTCATTATTTTTTTCATATTAATAGAATGTCTAACTTCATGGATATTCAAAAATGAAATCTGTGTAGATAGCGCAACATTCTATTAAAATAAAAAAAAATAACTGTTCTGATAGCACTTTTCATAGTTCTACATAGTTTCTTATAAAAGTAAAAAAAGAGTTCCGCATTTTTACATAAAAAAAATCAAAATTGAAAAAAATAACAGACAAACTCTGTTTAAAAATAACTGTAGAATACAGAATTCTTCTAAAATTAACAAGAAGTCGCTAAAATTGTGACAAATTAACGGTACGACATATTTTTTCAAGTACCATGACGTCTTATGCATTTAAAGTCTATTAAATTTGGTAATTGTTGAAATTTTGTTTTTAAATTACATATATTGATACAATTCGAGCAGTACTAATCTATTCTAATTGCGTAGTATAGTTGTAAGTGGTTGTATTAATAAAAATTGACCAATCACAACCGAATATTCTCTTCATCTGCTGTAAGTGGTCAATTCTTACAACTATTTACAATTCACTTATGCTATTGTAGAATGGCTTTTAGGTCTCGATCCGATACTGCCGAGGAAGGGCACGTCTCTCCTTTCCGCTCACCGCCATCCTTTTCCTTTTCTATCTCCGTCTAGTCTCTTTGCCTAAATCCTTCGGCCAGATCCGCGTGTATCAGGTGGGTGGGGTAGGGCCGAGAACGAAAGGCTTTGATAAATGACTGACGCGGAAAAAAAATCCGCGTCGATACGTCTTGCTCAAGGAGATGCGCGCGTGAGTGAAAAAGAGAGGGACCGAGGGAGAGAAAGAGAGACGACGTTGAGGGAAGAGAAAAGGGAGAGAAAAAGGGACGACGAGGGCGAGAAAAAGCCGATTCGTTCCCGCGGTCCACCGAGATGTAGCTATCCTATATATCTCGTGCGCGATCTGCATTCCCTTCGCGCGCTCGTTTATTAAAACCAGTCGAACAGCGCGCCGCGAAATTTGCAGATCGATCCGCATAGAGTAGAAACATTGCCGCGTAGAGTATCGAGAGATTTTACGCTTCCGAAAATTCATTAATCTCCCGTGCGCGCGCGCGCGCAGTGTCGAGTTTAATCGCGGCAATTTAAGTTTCTCCGCGCGTACCGTGAATACAAACGACGCGCATATTTTCGCGACGGGGAGGGGGAGAGTTGCGAGAGAGTCGCGGTTTTCAGCAAATTATGAATCACGACTGGCTAGAGTTTTGTGACCGCAGGGCTTCCTTTTCATCACTTTTAAAGATTTCAACACCCTCCCCTCTTCCGCCTCTCTCTAAACACTGAATCGTTTGTTTCATTTTTTGTACACATAGTATTGTGACCCCTTTAGACAAGTCGGAAATCCATTCACAGAGGATCAAAAAGGCTAGTTAGATTTCCGATAATGGTATCTCGAGA
>Ga0157364_1006627_pt1 | contig 11918 bp, 7 predicted proteins | sample AttsexASBM2_FD_111476 | JGI IMG/M metagenome (GOLD analysis project Ga0157364, IMG submission 111476) | Fungus gardens microbial communities from leaf cutter ant in Ribeirão Preto, State of São Paulo, Brazil - Atta sexdens ASBM2 | ecosystem: Host-associated > Fungi > Mycelium > Unclassified ...
AAACTGAAAAGGAGCTTGCAGAACAGCTTGGCGTTACGCAGCAAGCCATTTCCGTACGATTACATACGAATAAAGATTGAATTTTACAAAAAAAAGTTCAGAACTTTTTTGTACACCTAATATATCTATTTGTTACTCTTATCTTTGTATACAAAATGTATAATAATTATATTCGTGACAAAATAGCGGCGCTATAACACGTTTTTCGGAGGTCTGTGCGTGATGAAGGCATTCATGGTGGACAATAGAATGGGTTCAAAATATGCTATATCAAAAATTTGATTAATTATTTTTAATCTACATTAAATTTACTAAAGAAATACCTGTCCGATTTAAAAAATGTGAAAATAATGCATGCCTGAAGAAAAAAGTTCAATTTTCAATTTTCGTAAAAATTTAATATAAAAGTATGAATTACAAAAAAAATATATAAGTTATAAAAACTACAGGTATTTTTTTAGATAATTCGATTAACAATAACAGAGCCAAATTTCAAAACATTTAGATTAATTTTGTGATAATTTGTAATTTTGTGTGTCCTGGTGTCCATAGTTTTTGAAAATACCATTCTGAGAAAAACGTGATTAAAGTTTCAATAACAATCCTTTTTTGTCGTATTTTAAGTACGATTGATGGACGGACGATTTCTAATCAAAAAAGTATAATCTATATTAAAATTGTGTGTCAATGTTATCTAGTACAGATATCTGTAGTACAGATATGTAACTATAACGTTAAATAATGATTGAACTATTCTGATAAACGGAATTAACGGCGGCGTGGAGACACCGATTGCTATGCATCGTTCGACATAATCAATTCTATTTTTGTATCTCTATCTTAATATTGGGAATTTCACTTTTGGATAAAAAATTTTATATTCTTTGGACATTAAACTATTGATTTAAGCAAAAAATTTTTCGATTTTTTAAAAGTTTCAGGGTGAAATAATCTCTTAAGAGAAATCATAATTTTTCTGTCGAAAAATTTCTAACACTCGAAGTGAAAATTTTTTTAAAAGTTCCGATAATTCTATTGATTCTGGATAACAAGAAGTCTGACGAAAGTTATTATGACCTGAAAAGCTAGAATCAATATTATTATAGAAGATATTGCGATTTTTTGTCCTGTATTTTGTAAAATTGGCAGCCCAAACTTTTACTATTAATTTTTTTTATTTAACTCGCCGGAACTATTTTTAATTTCAGACAAAAACTCCAGATGCATTCAGAACTATAACGAAAAGTTAATTTTTTCAAAAATGAGATGCTAATTTCACAGGGATAAATATAACATATTTTTAATATAATAATACAAATACCATATTTTGCAATAATTCTTCAATTTTTAACAAAAACATAAAAATTTTAAAAATAAAATACTTACATTTTATAAGCTGAACTACATCAGTATGCGTAGATTGCATCACATTGACTCCATTCACCTTTAACACAAAAAACCACTATAAAACTTCTAAATAAGAGTTTTTATTTATTAATAATAAAGAGTTAATATAACTTAGATATTAATTCCTTTCAATTCAAAAAATTATGTTTTAATAAAACAAATTCTAAAATGATTTTAATGTTCTCTATTTAGATTAATTCACAAATATAATTGACTCTTTCGTATTTCTTACTTCATATTTCTCTAATTTTTCGCGCTTCTTTCCTTGTGTTTTTTTTCTACCAGTTCATATTTATACCAGGTCATTTGAGTAATTCTAAGCATAAATGACAGAGTAATGAAAATCAGCGCAAAGATAAAAAAAATAGAAAAATAGAAAATAAAAAATATATAAACATAATTACGTTGCATGTAATAATACATTATATCAAATAAAATTCTTTTTAATTAAAAAATTTTGTAAGATTTGTAACTCAAACTATCAATTTTATCAAACAAAAATCAAGTCTACCTTTATGAAAACAACTAAACTAAAACAATCTTATTATGTAAAATTTTCATATTTTAGACACAATGTTAGAAATATATTTATAAAATAAAAATTTATAGATATATATCAACAAATACAAGAATTGATTATCCATACATATGATGCTTTGCAATTAGTACGAGTACAAGATAATTACAACAACTACCTACGAGCAACTATATACACTAAACTAATTTAACCTTCCAGCGGGCGCGCACATGTTCTTCGTATACGCGTGCCGATTTTATGAAGGGGATACAAGTAAAATCTATTTTCTAGGCCTCAGCTTCCCAAGATATTCCTTCAGTGTTTTTCGAACCGATTCTCAGATCGCGTTCTGTTGGCGTATGTTATTTACGTAAAATCAATTTTTAAGATATCAGGGCATTTTCTCAGAAAAATGTTCCTGTGAAGAATGTACAGGAATCGCAATGTCTGTGATACAAGTTATGCGAGATACAAGTTATGCGATACAACCACTATTTTCAAATGCAATGAATGTTTTTACTTGCAAAAACATTCGACGACAATTATTATTTACAATTATTATTATACTGCGACTGAAAGTCTGCGCATAAAACTTTTTTTTATTAAGCCATTTTCTAATAAAAGAGAACACTTATTTTTTTTAATAAATAATTATTTAGATATTGTAAACTTTCATCACATAATGCTTATTTGACGATATTATGCTTTAATCTTTCGAATTCTTATTCTACGGTGTTTTCTATACACGGTGCGCCCGCTGGAAAGCTAACTGTACAATAAAATGAACTTTTCTCGATAAATACTTAGAACTATACAACAATAAAAAATGACACATCACATATACAAGAAGTAATTAATAATCTAGATTAACAAAGCTTTTTGTGTTTTCTCTCATATCTATACTTTATTATCATATATTCACCTTGATTATTTTATCACCTGCATGAAGACCAGCTCTTGCTGCTGCACCGCCTACAAAATATATCATTCTTATAAAAACATTAATAATTTATATATGTATATTTGTGTAAACACAATTTTTGTTACTATATATATATACAGGATGATTCGAAATAAATGTTTGTCCTTAAAATAACACATTTTCAATTTAATTCTAAGAGACTTTTTCTTTACCAAAATTTTCCAAAGTAGTTTTGAAATTATAGCAAGAAATAGTTAGCAAATTACGAAACACATAGAGAAGGTAGATAGAGGTAACGCAACTACCTTCCGGCAATACGTGCAATTCTTGAGATTAGCTGAAATCGCTAAATACGATAGCACATGCGATTGCAACTCCCCTCTCTCCCTCCTCCTTCCCTCATCCCCTTCCTCTTTCTCTGGCATACGTAGGCATGCACAAAATTATCTTGTAAAAATTCGATGTATTATTGTAGCTTATTAAGAGAGACGAATAAAGACTTCTACATTTATTGTTAATATATATTTTTATTAATAATGTTACAATTGCGCTACAGTACATTGTTAACACATCGGATGTTCACAATGATAGTTCTATAAAGCAAGACCAAATTAGCAGAATCAAATCGAAATTTTTAATATTTATTTTGTACTAAATTATATATTAATGATAATTTTGTAGTATGCCATTTCAAAAAAATCATGCTGCTAGCTTAATATTAAGATGGCAGGACCAATTGAAAATAAAAGAAAAAAAATAGTATCATAAATTAATAGAATTGAATTTATACTAATTTGTACTACCAAAAACAATTCTTATATTATGTCATTCCCAAGAAAATGGTGACTTTTTCATCAGAGATTGTTTCTACTGTATTATTGAAAGTAAATTAACATTAAAAATTTTTTTTCTTTTTAAAATGATTTTATTAGTATATAGGATGTTCCATTTTAATTGAACACCTCAAATACCCCTTAAAGTGCATTTTAAAAAAAATCGCTTTACACAAAAATTTTATGACTTCAAAGGAGACGTAAAATGGTTCTCATAGCTTACCTCGAGAGCTTTTCAAAACACTATAATAAAATATTTTTTCATTAAGTATTTTCTGAGTTATAAGGCTTGAAAGGCTATATTACCAGTAGCGTTATCATTATCCAATGCGTCCAACCGACTGAAACCTCTTGAATTTTGTTCATGATTATAACCTGGATAACATTTATCAAGATTAAGACTTAATTGGAAGTTGCTCTTCTTGATTTTATTCTTGTACTAAAACTTCATTTCAAACCTCAAAAAAAAGCTAATTTATTACATATTAAAATTTTTTTTTAAGTTGAGTGTCGAGTTTGTATCGGTTGTTGACGTCATTAACATGTAGATTATAAATATATACTAACAAATATTTAAAAAAAAATGTAAAATGTTAACTTCCTTTCAATGGTACAAATTCAATAATACATTCAGTTTTGTTCATTTTTGCCCTTGTGTTGTTTTTTATCTGTACCAATATTATATAAACTAGCAGCGTGGGACTATTTTCTTGGGAATGACATATAATATAGGTGCTTGAATTAATTCTCGTTGTTGACCAAGAGAGATCAATATTTGTGCTATTTCAACGTGACCGAAAGTGATTGTTAATGTATTATATATAAAAGTACAATAGGCTTTAATAATCAGTATGTAATTTTTCATTTAATCGGATGCAAAAAACATAATTTTTATCGCATTAAAAATATCGGGCTTCGTACCAAAAAAAAACATTTGCGGGAAGCATCTCTTTTCTGTTTTAATCTCAAGAAATCTGCTACAAGAAAGTCATGGTTTGCTAGTAGAAGCTTATGGAGAACATGCTCTATCTGAAACAACTTGCAGAGATTAGTTTAGAAAATTCAAAAACAATAATTTTAACGTGAAAGACAAAGAGCGCCCTGATCAACCGAAGAGATTGAAGATGAGAATTGGAGGCATTACTTCAAAAAGATTCATGTCAGACGCTCAAAAAATTGTCAGAAACATTAAATGTCGATGAGTCAACAACTATTAGCAGCCGTTTAAAAGCAATGGGAATGATCCAAAAGCTTTAGGAAACTGGGTCCCACATGAATTGAAAGAAAAAGATATTGCGAAACGTTTAGCCATTTGTGAATGCTTCAAAGACAAAAACGGAAGTCGTTTTTGCATCGAATTATGATTGGCGATGAAAAATGAATTCGTTACGACAATCCTAAGCGCAAGATCATGGATGCATCCCAGCGAACTATCAACATCAACGTCAAAACAGGATATTCGTGAAAAGAAAAGGTCATGCTGTGATAGGAGTATCATCAAGTCGGTGTACTATAAACTGCTGCAATCGAATCAAATCATCAATGCTGAACGTTATCGACATCAATTACTCAATTTGAATCGAGCACTTAAAAAATGCAATACGCCAAAAGATATGACAAAATTCGTGGCAACGCTAAATCATATGTTGCAGAACCAATAAAGGAAATCTTGGAGGCACTTAAATGGAATGTCTTACCCCACCCGTCCTATTCACCTATGCTTCAAATTATCATTTGTTTCGGTCGATGCAGCACTGGTCTTTCTGAGCAGCACTTCAGTTATTTCGAAGATATTAAAAAATGATTCGAGTGGATCGCCTCGAAAGAACCTGAATTTTTCTATCGCGGAATCCATTTGTCACCCGAAAAGTGAAAAAAAGTTATAGCTTTCTATGAACAATATTCTGAATATCAGATATTAAAATATCAGATATCTTTTTGATGAAATAAACATGAGTTTTTGTAGCAAAAAACAGCGAGAATTAATTCAAGCACCTAAAATTGTTTTAGTACAAATTAATACAAATTAATTAAGATAGTACAAATTAATACAAATTCCTGTTAATTTCTGATATTACTGACATTACACAATACCTACGTTCTTTTATTTAAATCTTATATTTAATCTTATATTTAATTAATTTATTAATTAATTAATTTTTTATTTAATTAACTTATTATTAGAAATAATTTTCATTTCGATGGACCATGTCTAGTTCCCAAAACAAATACCTATATATGTTAAACTTCCATTCTTCTTACAAATCTATTATAAATCAGATATCACATGTTCCTACTGATACAAATCGCACAGGTCAAGTAATTAATCTCAGTTCTTCTTTTCTCATTATATAAAACGTGTCACTTCAATATCATAATCAATGTAATTCATGCCCGATACAAACTATTCATTTATTTAAAGAAAACGAGAAATCTACTCATGTCAGTTAAATGATGAATGATTTATAATTATCAATCTTGTCAATTAGTCATTCGGTGACTGAAAATCACTCAAAGAAACTCACGACAATCATCGTGTTATTTTCCTCGAATGATTTTCATTGACCAGATTCGATAAGACGTAGATTTTAACAATTTTATTAAATTTTTAAAGCTCTCTCGAACAAGGGAGGGAAAATGATTTTTATGTAACCATTCTCCAAATCTCTGCCGACATTCGTTCAAGTATCCTCGAAAAAACCATGACTCAATAACCGAGGATGAGACAGTTCCAGCAAGATGTAAAGACTTATAAGACTTGTTATAGATAAGCAGTTTTATATATAGTCCTATCAGTCTTTTCAGTCACTTTCGTTCCTCCCCGAATAGCTGAATCTCCCCTCCGGCAATCGACACCGCCAATGATTTGTTTTCATGAATTGTGAGGAGTGTATATCAATGGCACGCAAGCCAATTGCGCACAAGATCATAGCGTTAGAAAAAAATTAAAAAATAAAAAACTGCCTATGCAGAAATCGCTGTTGCTACAGTATGCAAATAAACTGCTCCCAATGATGATACAGCAAGATCTCTCTACCACAAATAAAATATCAGGAAACCGCTCTGCCTATGCCAGCCTCTGCCAGTAAATAATATGTCTTCTCCGCTCTTCTTAACTAACAAAAAGAAGATTAAGAATAGAATTCCATGTTCACATTCCTCTTATCTTTGAAAAAAGACACTCAATTATCATCTCTCAACAAAACTTATCTGCATGAACTATTATATCTGTGTCTGACTTTCAAATTCGAAAAACGACTTTACTCAGTTTTTTAATTATCTCGTAAGATCCTTCTCAATTATTTTGTAATTTCGGGGCCTTCCCCCTCTATCTTCATAGATTATAATCAGACTTTTTGTCTTATGTCGAAAATAGTCCGTCTAGCCCTTTAATCATAAACGATCATAACGATTCTTGACCTGTGAGAATTGTAAATTCAAACGCTCTCTAGTAATGAATCACATTCAATTTTCCTCTTAATGCCACAATAGTCACCTTCCAAATTCTACTTTCTTTCACCTGAAACATCATTTCGAAGTAAATCTATTGGTTTTTTTTTTTTTTTGGAAATTTATATTGGAAATATTATTTATATTGGTAATTATATTGGAAAAATAATTCTGCAGGAGTAGTTCCTGTAGCCTCATGTCTCGATGGATGGCAGACTAGAAAACACATAGGAATTCAAGTGTTCCAACCATTCTGATTTTCCAAAATAAATTTATATAAATAGTTAAGAATTGTTGTATATAATTAAGAAAATGTTTGATGTTCAACTTATCTGTCAAATTGTGAATATAAAGCAATTCTAATTCCCAACATACGAATTAATTCCTAAAAAATTTTCGATTAAAAATTTTTTCCTTAATCTGTGCAACTCAAGAGGAAAAAAGCGGACACTATGAGAAACTACTTGATTTATAAAGATTTCCGTCACTGTTTTAGCTTTGAAATTTTTAAGAGAAAAAACTTCAACCCATTTTGCGAAAAACAATCACTATTAAAAAGAAATCATTAAAAGGATTTCCAGAAAAAGTTGGAACAGGTCCATGAATATCCATATGAACTCTTTCAAACGGAGTACTAATGTTGTAAATCTGTAATAAAGACTTCCCTTTTCTAAAAAGTCCTCACGTTGTAATGTTTGCAAGTTCATCAATCTTCAATATCCTATTTATAAGAAGCCTAATAAAAAAGTTTCCGGATTCTATACAGTTATATTAACCCCAAAATTTCCACAAATGGGCGAATCATAAACAATCTCTAAAATTTGAATTACTCGCTTCCGAAGAACGATCACCTGAAAAATTTCTGACTTAAAATTAGATGACTTATCTTTTGTAAAGAACTCCATCCTTTAGTAATAAAGCGTCCCAATAAGAAAGGTAAACCTTAACAGAAGAATTCAACATTGCTAAGTCTTGTCGAAGAGGACAATTTGACTCATTTCCCTTCAAGAAAATGGAAATTATCGATCTTTATGCTATTCTTCTGAAACATTTCCCTCTAAAATTATTCGAACTACACCTTCTTCCTTTGGAGTTTCGTCTTGGCGCAATAATTACATATATTCTTTCAACAAGACTATTTTGACAATTCGTCAGCGTTACCATGCAACTGTATCCGATAAACTATTTCAAATTCATACTGTTGCAATTTCTCTAGCCATAGTAAACTTTTTGCTTTATCTTAATGATTCCTTGATAAATAAAAATTTTAGTTGGCAGCGTTTGGCACTTTTGTTCGCGATCGAAGGGGAAGGTCTCGATTAACTCATAGAAAAGCGACACGCGATAAATGAAGAGAGCGATCGAGTGACAGCGTCCTCAGCGAGTTTTTGAACAGACGTATGCAAAGCACAAAATATGCACAAGCACAAAATAAAGCGCATTTCTTTTATTAGAAGCACCACCGACTTTCATTCTCTTAAAGAACAATCCAGTACCTATTACCCTGAACCCATCCGAGCTGTTTTGTATTCTTAACTTTTAATTCTCTAAAAGACAACAGCCAACGAAAAGAAACATGATCAGCCTAAACTAACAATTTACAATCATATAAATAATAAAGAACGCGAGCATGATGTTGCAGACAGCGTATTGGTCTATACTAGAGATACCGGATTCGATCCTCGGCAGAATCAAAAAATTTTCGTATACTTGTAGTTCCTCTCGGAAGACAATAGCAAACCACCGAGTGTACTTGCCCAGGAAACCCTACCAAAAATTGCCATTCGGAATCGGGCGTTTAAACTGTAGGTCCGTCCCTTATATATACGTTGTATATGATGGAGTGCGCGCACAAGTATATAGCATATGATACTTAAAAAAGAATAATAAAAAATGATTTCATTGGCTAACAATGGCCAATAATTCTCGTTGAGTTACACAACAATTTCTTACTTGAAGACAGCGTATCAAAAAACAACTTTGACTGGCGATTATGCGATTATGATTGCAAGACGTTTTTCGTGATATGTATCAATGTACCAAATTTCATCAATTTATTATTAATAGTAACAAAAATAGCTGATTTTGCGCTGATTTTGAGCAATCACTCCTCTTCACCACAATATCTCTAAAATAATAGATCGAGAATTTTTCATGAAGCATGGATACATTTTACTGATAAAGGCGAAATCAAAATCAAAGTTTCATTCCGAAATCAGAATAACACTTGAGGAAATTCCCTTGTTCTATTGTAATCCTCTCTCACAAACACTGGAGTTCCTCGTTGTGCTACAGCATCGCTGCAAACTCGGACATACTTCGTGCACGCATCTCACAGAACTCGGATAGGAAAGATTTTCGAAGAAGCTTCCGAAATCGAAAACTGATGTCTTGGTGCCTCTAATGTTGAAAGCAGACGTCTCTTCCTCGACGTCGACATTCAGACTGGATGAGCCCTCAAAATATTACACTCACGAATCGTTTGCGAACTCGTGGACAGCTTACACAGAAATAAAGATACGGATCTTTATAAAAGAACGAAAAAAATTTTATTACAACAAGAACACAAATACAAGTGATAACTTAAAGAGAATAATGGAATAGTTTAATGGAATGCGTGTCAGAAATGTCAGTTCTGTCAATCTCAGCTCTGTCTCCCAAACTGAAAATCGCTCGTTCATCTGTTGTTTTCATGCCAGCAGCTATCCGGACAAGACGGAATTAAAATCGCAGAACATAATATTCCGTAACTAGCAATACATCAGTAGATTTTAGGATTATATAACAAATATTCACTATCGCATATGCGAAAATAAGATGCGTACGCATCATTTTAAATTCTTGCTTTCACTTTCACTACCCAAACTAATTATACGAGTTTTAGCGAAAAATTTTATTAGGCTTGTGAGATTCACAGTTTCATCGGAGATACACTAGATGACAAGGAGTGCAGTATATGTTTCATTCATTGATTTTACAGTCTAGAAACACTTAAGACTTTAGAGTTTACTATTTACTAAACTATTTACTAAACTATTTACTAAAAACAAAAAAGTGCAAAATTGTTGTGTGATAAATTACAACAATTAAATAATTAAGTGTGATAACAATATCATTATTCAATAATCTGAATTGAAATCAGTAATATTTTCAGTAATATCATTAGATTACATATTACTTTTCCTAATTAAAATTGTCGTATTGTCAATTTCAACGTTCAGCAGAAAAAAACAGATCTTTCACTTTCGCATTTGCTTCCGCTTTCGTATAAAAATATTTTTCTTTCACTTTTGCATTCATTTTCTTCATATGAATAAATAATTTGTCTATGAATATCTTTGTAAATTATGTCAAAATGATACGTTTTATAAGAAAAGAAGAACTATTTTTTATAATTATTTAATAATTACTTAATCGATCTATGTGATTTGTGACAGTAGAAACATGTGACATCTGCGTTAGATTTGTAAGAGAAATGGAAGTTTAGTAACATACGAGGGCAAATCGATAAGTTTTTAAAAAAACATAATAAAATACATTATTTTGATCAATTCATTTTTATTTCTCAACATAATTTCCTTTCAGCTCGATACACTAAATCCAACGATTCTCCAACTTTTTCAAGCCGTTCGAATAATATGATTTGTCCAACTCTTCAAAATAAGCCTCTATTTCGGCGATGAGCTGCTCTCTGGTGGCGAATCTCTTCCGAATCATTTCTTCAGGAAATAATCGCAGGGAGCTAAATCTGGCGCATCTATGCTGGATGGGAAAACAATTCGTAGTAGAATTCGTTGAATTTGGCCATTGGTGATGGGCATATGAACCCGTGCATTGTCTTGATAAAAGAGCACTTTTTTCTTTGCCGAAATGGGTACATTTTTTCTTTAAAATGTTGTTGAAACGGTCCAATAAAGCTGCGTAGTAATCGCCATTGATCGTTTGCTTCGACGGAAGGTAATCGATATGAATTATCGCGTGCATCCCAAAAAACTGGCCATCATCTTTTCGGCCGACTTTACGTTCTTCGCCTTCTTCGGAGCTGGTTCACTCGGTAAAGTCCATTGTTTTGACTGTTCCTTCGTCTCGGGTGTGTAGTAATGGATCCATGTTTCGTCCACAGTAATCAATCAACGCAGAAATTCTGGATTACGTTGAAACATTTCCAAACATTGTTTTGAAATCGTCACACGGTCATGCTTATGGTCCACAGAGAGCAAACGCAGCACCCATCTTGCTGATAGCTTTTTCATAATTTTTCCCAATTTGCAAAATTGAAATCACTGTGTTATGTGATATGCTTATGGCCTCAACAAGCTCGCGCATTTTTACTCGATCAAAACAATATCATGGATTTTATCGATGATTTTTCTGCGTAGCAGCCTCAATTGGACGTTCCGAACGAAGTGCATCACACCTCGATCACGTTTAAATTCATTCACTCAATTGTATACAATCGGAAATGCTGGAGTATTAGGTATACAACTTTGCTTCCGCCGTTTTCCTATATATGGCTTTAGTGGTAAGTGATGGTCGAAATAAATAGATTATGCAATAAACTTGGGCATCAACATAACCCCATAGAAACATTAGTCAATTTGTGTCTGCATCATAAAGTCAATTTGTGTCTGCATTATTCTCGATTAAAAATGTCAGTTTACGAGCTAAATTCTCGTCATTTGCGGGAGGTTTTAATTTTTTGCTTCAATATGAAGAAATCTGCGGCTGAGGCTCATCGAATGCTCTCAAATATTTATGATGAGGCCGCTATTAGTGAAAGAACGTGTCG
>Ga0157364_1006628_pt1 | contig 11917 bp, 7 predicted proteins | sample AttsexASBM2_FD_111476 | JGI IMG/M metagenome (GOLD analysis project Ga0157364, IMG submission 111476) | Fungus gardens microbial communities from leaf cutter ant in Ribeirão Preto, State of São Paulo, Brazil - Atta sexdens ASBM2 | ecosystem: Host-associated > Fungi > Mycelium > Unclassified ...
AAACTGAAAAGGAGCTTGCAGAACAGCTTGGCGTTACGCAGCAAGCCATTTCCGTACGATTACATACGAATAAAGATTGAATTTTACAAAAAAAGCTCAGAACTTTTTTGTACACCTAATATTGTGTATTTTATTTTAAAATATATATCAATAATGGAAATATATACAGTTTAGTGAAAGAACTCTGGAAAAGCAACCATATGACGTACGAACAATTAAAGAATACACTTATCAGTCTAAATCTGTCGGTAACAAATTCCCGTAAGGAGTGTCTTAACTGAGTATCTTGACTCATTACGGGTTCATGGAAAAGAGTGTTTTCCCCGTCGGTTCCAAATAACAGTTGGCAGATTAGAATCAATGTCTGTCAGCGATCAAGCCATTCAAGGCCTTACTCACATACCGTGAGAGATGTCAGTGCAACTAAATCCTCACGCGTCAACAGTCTTTATTTATACGGTCTATAGAAGACCAAAGAAGTTGACGAATTTGGATGCCAATGTCCCTCCAAGCCGTTCAGGGCAGACGTCTCAACAACCAATACAGAATCATATATCGCTGCCTGCATGTTTTCCACTATTGACGGAGGAACTGGCAACATTCAAAGTACGCCAACATTTCCTACAGCAGCAGTTCCTACGGCACAGGCTATTACTGTGTTAGCTTCACAAATTCCCTCGTTCATGGATCCGAAGAAGAAGATCGAATCGTGAATATACCGAATTGAGCTGATCGCCAATGCTCATGAAGTTACGACGTAGTGCTTTGCTCGTAGCTTCGAGTAAATTGCTCAAGCACGCAAAGGATTGGTTACATGGAGGAAAGGTCTTCAAATTATTCTTGATTATCCTTCAAGGAAGCTATTTTAAAACATTTCAAGCGTTTAAAACGTTTCATCTCGCTATGCAGAAGATGAAAGCGAGAAAGTGGAAGTTCAGTAAGGAATTGTTCCAGGAATGCTGGAACGCTATCGTTATGCATAAGCTGAAACTATTGCACATCCTTAACTATCAGAATGAGAAAGAGTGCAATTAATCAAAAAAAAATAAATAGTGCATCTCTTTGAGCAACGGCTACCGCATTGAATGCAGCCACTATCAATGATTTCCTGGATAGAATGTTCGAGATTACAAGCTCTTTCAGAGATTTTTCTAGGAAAACCCCTTTGAGGTTTTCTATTCTATTTTTCTCCCGAAGAAAAAGGAGAAGAACAAGAATATCTTCACCTTTTAAGAAGGACCAAACAAAGATTGACAAGGATGGGATCTGCAGTTACTGCAAGGCTAAAGGTCATAGTAATAGCGTTTTCGGCTCTACTACGGCTCTACTTCCACCAAATTGAGTTTGAAAATGCTTCGCTATTGGTTGACGTTACACGCTCTGTCAATAGGAGAGCACGAAATCATTACTTCAACTCAGATTAGTGCAAACTCGATCGGATCAAAACGTTATAAGACGAACTACTTCAAGTTGAAAAGAAAGGAGGATCTCAATCTACCGCACCTACCTCTACTTCCGAAGTTGACGAAACCAAGTCGGAGAAGTCGCCACGGCTTGTGTTGAGAATGACTTGTCACGAGCATTGAAGATTCTGTAGCATAGATCGAGGTTATAAATGGCATAACTTATGAGTTGTTGAGCGTTATTAGATATCAGTTATTAATCTCTAGTTTCATTTGTGCATAAATCCGTTATTAGCGAGATCCTCGGGCAAAACATAGATTACGTTAAAGATGAATTAAACTCATATTGCACTATTGTAGAATTAACGTTATTGATGCGGTATGCTGATATTATGTTAGATAACTTATGTGTTACCGATGTTATATTAAATTTAAGATTATAGATAGTTCGTCCGGAAAACAAATCCCTATTATCTTAGGAAACAAATCCCTATTATTTTAGGAAGAGACTTTTTTGCGATAAATAATCTAACATTAATTTACAAGCCTTCCTCTTCCGAGTTAGAGAATCGAGAATTCGATTTTTTAACGAAGTAGCATCAGTTCAAATCTCAGAAGTTATAAATGACGAGGTAGATGAAACGTCGAGTTTAATTACCGATTTCGCACGTCGAAAAAGTTGCATGCAATAATTAAGGAACTTCAGAACTCTCTTATCGAAATAATTAACGATGATTATAATGTGAAAGTGAAACTGAAGGACGAGTCGATTTACGCGTATGCACCGCGTAGGTTTGTCTTTACCGAGAATTAAGAATTAAGAAAAATGACCAACCACTTGCTAGCTCGTAATATAATTAGACTCAGTATCTCTCTATATTACGCTCGTGTTGTTCTCGTGAGAAAAAGGAATGGTGACCGTAGACTTTGTGTGGTTTAAAACTACTCAACGAGTGACAAAAATATCCTTTTCCGGTGATAGAAGATCATCTTTCTAGACTCAGTAATAAAAGAATTTTCACTTTGTTAGACTTGAAGGATGGATTTCATTTAATCGCTATTCATCCTGAGTACAAATATTTTGCTTTTGCCACAGATGGCAGTTCGTATATTTGCGTTTACCTTTCGGGTTCAGTGAAGCATCCCTGAATTTCAAAAAAGAATCAATTATTTTGCAATCATTAATTCGCAAAGACAAAGTCTTGGTCTACGTGGATGACGTCTTCATTCCCTCGACAACAATTGAAGAGAAGCTGAAAACTCTCCAATAAGTAATGCGGCATTACTTAAGCAATACGAGTTCACGATTAATTATAAGAAATATAAATTCCTTAAGTGCTCCGTGGAATATTTGGGCTACGATATCTGAGTCGGGCGTTACTTAGTGACCGACATGTTGAAGCAATAAAGCGCTTGCCGGTGTTCAATTCGGTTGTGCAAAGATTCTTAGGATTTTTTCCGAAGGATTGTTGCAGATTTTGCACCACTGCATCGTTTGTTAAAGAAAAATGTTAAATTTCAGTTCGATAGTAACTGTATAAAATCTTTTGAGGAATTAAAATCAAAGCTCATGTTCTTATCCAGTCTTAAGACTCTACTGGCCGAATTTGCTCACTGAACTCCACACGGATGCAAATAGCGGTGGCAATAGCGGCAATATTATTGCAAAAACAAGATTTGAGTTAGTCCCAGTTGCTTATTTTAGCCAAGCTATTAGAAATGCTAATGATTGTCAGGTCCACTGAAAGGTTTCATATATATTTAGCGGGAATAGAATTTAAAGTAGTTACCGATTGCACTGCATTGATGGGTGCAATAAATAAAGCTAATATTAATCCCGCGCGTGGCTCGCTGGATCTTGAGGCTTCAGAATTATATATTCAAAATTGAGCACCGTGACAATCATAAAATGAAGCATGTTGATTTAAATCGGGTTGTATCTACGGTAGAGGCCGATCGGTCAGGAATTGCAATATCGACAGTTGGCTGACCCTCGTATTAGCGAATTGGCGCAGCAGCTTGAAGAGACAGAACATAAAAAATTCCTGTTGATCAACGGTTTCGTTTATCGAAAGGATCCTGAGCGTCCTAAGTTTATAGTATCAAACGCAATAGTACATAACATGTTGCGTATCTATCATGACGACGCAGTGCACTGCGGAACGAAAAAAATGTTTTACAGTATTAGAGCTAACTATTGGTTTTGCTCGATGCGATATAGAATTAAGAGATGTGTAGAAAATTGTCTTGTATGTATAATGGCGAATGCCATACATCTAATAAGAGCGAAGGAAAACTACAAGTCATGCCACCAGATACTCTTCTTGACATTGTTCACGTAGATCATTTCGATCCAATATCGAAATTTGTTAAGATATGTATTAATGATTATAGATTTTGTTACCAGGTTCGTCTGGTTATTCGCGGTGAAGTCAACTACTTCTCAGGAAACAATCAAACATCTAAATTCACTTTTTGATATTTTCGGCAATCCTAAACAATTAGTTTCGGACCGCGGTACTGCATTTACTTCGGAATTTGCAGACTTCCTCCGTTTTCATAACATTCAGATTAATCGTTGTGGCAGCCTCTTGGGTAAATGGTCGAGCGTGTCAATAGATTCCTCAAATCATTACTAAAAAAAATTAATGAGCTTTCTGAATAAAGACTGATAAAGTATGTTATGCTACAGTATGTTATGAATAATACTGTACACTCAGCCATCAATTCAACTCCGTGTCAATCCAATCTCCTGTTGGAATATGATTTGAAAAATCATGCTGACTACGAATTTGTTGATACTGTCACAAAGTTAGTTGAAGCAGACGGCATGTTCGATAGTGATAGAGACGCTAGGCGTTAATTAGCAATAGAAGTTACTCAAAAAGTTAAAGGCTATAACAAAATCTATTATGATAGGAAACATAAGTTACCGTCCAAATAAAGTTGGTGATTTTGTAGGTATTAGGGCCACTGCAATAAAACCGGGAGAAAGCCGTAAGTTCAAACCGGATTACAAAGATCCGTACATAATAGACAAAGTATTGTCAAGCAATCGCTATGTGATTAAAGATATTCCTGGCCATAATTTGTCTCCAGGACTGTACAACTCTATTTTATCCCCAGATAGAATCAAAGTTTAGGACCTGAGAAATCCTAAGATGTAAACCTGTTTTCATTTATACTGATTATAAATATTCCGAATATTAAAGTCTATGTTGAATCAATTCTTGAGTTTATAGGTTAAAAGTATTAGTATCTCAAGTCTGTATAAGTTTGAAATCCCTCCAAAGATTTGCAGAAATATGTTTATTTTATTGTTAATTTTAAGTTTGCGTGAAGTGTTATAAATCTTCATTCGAGATGAATGACACTGCAGAATGGTCGAATTGGAAAGGAACAGTTATCGATTTACTCCCTTTTCAATTAGTTTAGCCCAAAGTCTCGTCGCTGTTGTAATGCGAAGCTCACGCCATGAGTTCTCTGCCGTGTGATTGGTCTATAAGGCACAGGGAATCTTGCTGATCTCTGATTGGTCCTTTGAGTTTTTCAGACGAAGCATTAACGGACTCGGGGAATCGTACTGTGACCGCCGTGGAAGGAGCATTGTAACTGAGAGTTAATAAAAAATATTAGAAGTGAAAAGATTAGTCTCAAAGTTTGTGCCCCTCTTTAGTCATCTTGATACCAATTTCGTAATCAATTACTAACGTAGTTAACAGCATTAAAATTGTGGCGATGACGATTGAGACACAATAAACTATTAAAAGTGAATATTATGTATAATCACACATATTAAGATGAATAAAATAGATGGAATCTCTTGTACTTTTGGGTATCGAATTGATTCTTATCCATTTTGTTCTCCGGATTTAAAATAGAGAAACGAGAAATCATTGAAGTCTAATTCTGTAATTTTGCACGAAAATCTTTTTTTTTTTATTTTTGTACGCGGCAACTACTAAATTTCTCATTCGCTTTAAACGATTACCGTACATGAATAATGCGTTAATTCTGGCTGAAATTTGACTTCGAAGGATTTGAAAAGTATTATATAAGATACTTTCCAGGTCATCATAAAATGGATTGTGGACTATCTCATAAAGATTTACCAAACTTATTGAAATATCCTCATATTACAATAATTAAGTGAATATAATTTTTCGTTATTTTATCGTTTTCTCTATCTCTATCCTATATCCTAGATAACACAAATTCGAATACATGTTCAAAATTCAAAATTCACTGGAGCATAAAACGTCTTAAAGATTTATGTTATGGCGTCTTAAAGACGTTTTATATTCTAATTTTAAACTTTGTGCTATCTGAAATTGTCAATAAATTTTTGACTTACAAATATCATGTTTCATACTGTTTTATGATTTCATTTGGTTCATTCCAGAAATATATTCCAGAAATTAGAAACAAAAAATAGATCTATATTAATACAGTGGTATATCTAAAATCTTATATAGAATTTATCCGAATTTTAAAAATATTTTATATGCGAAATATTACAACATCTCTTGATGCTGTTTAAATTCAGCAGTCCGTAAAACTCTCAACATGCCTCTCACAGTCACGTGATCGGTGCCCACCGACATCAAAGAAACCGACAGCTATTGTTGCTACTACATGTAGTTATACTCTGTGCTAATATGTTACGGATCTAATCGCTGAGTCTACTAACTCAAAGTAACAGAATACTATGGGTTAAATTGATCTCGGATAACTCAAAGTTCTAACGATAACGAAAAAACCCTAATGCATGGTGAAAATGATTCTAAAACTCACGGATCCTCCTCCCCTCCCAAAAAAAGGAGGAAAAAAAGAAAACAAATATATAAATAAATAAATAAGGGCTGAGACTTCCTATTTGTTGAATATGCAGGCCGAACGTATAAGTCAGTTAGTCGAACAGGAAGTCCTTGCCGAATAGGCTTTCTTTGATGGAAACGATCTTGACCAGGTGTCTTGTAGATGTATGGAACTCGATCGCACTAAGTTAAGGAAAAATTGACTGATCAATCGGAATAGCGAAAAGATCGCCTGAAAGAACTGGCCCAATCACGGATTGACAGAGTATTGAGTACCTGGCTAAACAGTAACTAATTCCGCGTTAACGAAGGATCCTCTTTATATTTATGAAAGAATCGGTTGTACGGAATGAAGATGTTAAAGGTGTTGTTGTTAAGATATTGTGACAATGTTCTAATTTAGAATTAAAATTAATGATATCGATTACGAATTGGTGATTAGTATTACTTGATCTAAATTTTTGGTCGCTTAATTATTAAACGTCAGATATTTTCATCATCAACCATTATGTCATTTATTCAATATCGAAAGTTCAGAGTTTTATGAATCATTACAAAACAACTGATGCTGTTTAAATTCTTAATCTATATTACTTCCTCTGTATCTTAGGAGAAATCTCTTTTATTCGACACTTGTTTCGAATAGTTAATTGAATTTCCTCCCGAGTTAATTGTTATTCCATACGAGTTATTCGGCTCGTTACTGTCGCAATTTCCTGTGGCAAAAAGATGATCCATAGATAATATTTATTAAGATATTTTTTTATGGTGATGACGAAAATTTTCATCAAAGAACTATGAAATTTGAATGTAACAAAAGCTTTTCATCCTTTTCCACCGAAAAAAAATGTCTTAATAAAGCACGTTTTGGAATCCATTGACGAGAATCGTCACACACGATTCACATTTCACATGGACGATTCTACATTCTAAAAAAGATTTCAAAAAATGATGAAAACTATTGATTTGATTGTTATGTTGTGTATATATATTTAGTTGTTATGTGATGGTAATTCTTTAACTCTCAATTACATGTCGTTTTAAAACAAAATTTCCCTTTTTGGCTTATCGTGCCCTTTCTAAATTTTTTTTGTCTCCTCCCCTCCCTCTCCTCTTCACGGATAAACTGGTAAATTGGATAACTGCAAACTATCTTTAAATAAAGTAACAAAAAAAAAGAAAATTACACAGAAACAAAAAATATTACTCATACAACGGTGCTCCGCAACGCGAAATCATGCATGTTTGCGCTCTATTAATAAACCTGACAACATACACAAATGTATTTACTTCGATCATTCTGTACAAGAAAACATTAGCCGAATAAAATTGCACATAATAAAAAAACAAACTTTACGTGTCATACAACTTAAATCAATATATATGGAAAGTTGATTGACATATTTGATTCTTATAAAAATGCATAACTGTAATATTTATATAATCAAGTGAATGTTTAAGTGTTTAGAAAATATTTATGGAATTAAATTTCGCTGGCGTGTCCTTTTGTTCACTTACTCCTCAACGTCCCCCTTAAGACTAGCAACGCCTATCCTAGATCTCCTCAGCGCCTACCGGGACGTGATAACATTGGGAATCTATGTTTTAGAGTCTTAATTTATATGTCTGAGTCCAAATCATCCATCTTTGACTAGCTCTGTAATTATCACAAATCTTAATAGAAAATATATTTTTTTAATGCCAGAATAGACGAGGGTTGTCCAACTTAAAGATTTATTGTTTTTCGATGACACGGAAATTGTTTCTCAAAAATTGGCAACAATGGCATGTAGTGGGGACCCTCCCCATCACAATGATGAATCGTAGCTATTTTAGTCTGGCCTTGATGTCCATTTGAAATGGAGGATCCGCTGTCGAATCCAGCCGCCTATGAGATGCGTTCAATCATTTCTCTACCACGGAGGATTGTCAATCTAAAATAAGCGAAGAGCTTCTGAGGTTGTTCTTTTGAGGTTTTTTTAATGTTTTCAATAGGAGGGACGAACTTCTAGTAGAGAAACAATTTCCGTATCGCCGAAAAATAATAAAGATCTTTAATTTTTGAACAACTCTCATATAAAATCGATCTCATATCAAAATATGAAAAGATTTTGATATTAATTGAAAAATTATATCAAAAAATATTAAAGAACAATTTGTGAAAAGGATGCAATAATCAGTTTTTTTTCTTTTTTTTCTTCTCCCAAAAAATCATTCCTCTTTATGATAAAAAAAGATATAGATAAAAATAAGTAGTGTTTTGAAAAGAGGAAAACGTGAACTTTAAGAAAAAAAACGTTATTTGATTCATTCTAAAAAGTATGATTATTTGTATTGACTAAAGTGGAGATATTTTTATACATGCAGAAAAAATGATATTGAAGGTATGTCAAATATCAGAAAAAATGATATTGAAGATATTGTCAAATATTTTCTTTTTTAAAAAAAGAATGCAATGAAATTATTTTATATTACAATAAATATATATCAACAATATAGAAGGACAAATTAAAGTCAAATTCGAATATATTGTAGATATGTGTAATAAATGTTTAAAGTTTTAACATTCTGATATTAAATTGATATGAAATATAAATTTAATTTAAAAACTTAATATTACATTGTATTACATAATATGTTTCGGTATCATAATTGTGTCGAATAATTGTTTTAATTCAATAATACAAAATTGAATTTTGTATATTATGTAACAGATTAATAGATACAATCGAAATATATGTGTATATGATAATCGCACTAATTACCGCTTATTAAGACTCTTAATTGCCCGTTTTTTACTCTATTTTTTATTTGTTTTAATATTTCAAGAACCCAATTTGAATCATTCGCTTTTGTTTATAACATCTAATGATGGCACAATTATGATGCCGAAACATGTTATGTAATACAATAACGTTAAGTTTTTAAATTTTACTCTATTTTTTAGATGTTAAATTCGCAGAGCAAAAACGCAGTGAAAAAGTCAGATGTATTTTGAATAGTCACTATTAAATCATTTAAATGGTATAAAAGACGCAAAATTGAAAAATTCTTATAAATATATGTAATCCGTATTGTATTTGAATCCGATGTAATATATCTAATGTAATACCATAGATGGAGGGTGAAAACGAAATTGCTTGCAATCGGTAGAGAATTTTCACGATTATCTATAAGTTATAATCTTTTTTTTAGGTACAGATCTATAAACAATTTCAATATTATATTAAAGAATTTATCGATCTTATTCTTTCAACATATGATAAGATGCGTGTCAAGTAGTTTGTATTAACTACTATAAAATCAATAAATATATGTGAAATTATTAAAATTATTAGTCACCAAGATTAAAATTGTATAAATATATAAAATTATTAGTCAAAAAGTTAAAGATTAAAGATGTATAAATATATAAAATTACTAGTCAAAAAGTTAAAAAGATTAAGATGTATAAATTTATATAATGTGATTGTTGTGACTCAGTCTGATACTGACTGATATATTACAACGTATAAAACATGAGCTTAGCAATGCAAAATCATAATTCATTTATTATCGGTATGTACGTTTGTGAAGTTCCTCCGTATCTGTCTGTAAGTTGAGGCTTTTTTTCTGTTTTTTTAATATTTAACATTTCCGAGATTAGGCGTTTGTTATGGCACGGTCCTTCTAGAATTATGATGTTATCCCAATCAAATTCGTGTTCCTGTTGCAACATGTGTTCTGTTATCATGGAGCGAGTAGAGGTATTCCGCCGGATGTAGTTACGATGTTCAGTAATTCTCGTTTTTAATTGTGTTACCTATTTGTTCCACATATGTAGCATCGCAGTCCAAGCAATTGAGATGTAAATTACATTGATCTTGGAATCAAGGATCTTTTTGAACTTTGATAAATTTCTGTAATTTATTGGTACTATAAAATCCGACTTTTGAGTCTTTATTATTAAATTGTTTAAATTTCTCGGTAAGAGAGTAGAAAATATAAATGAAACTGAACCACGAAGTTCTATCAGATTCGATCTCATTATTTGAATGGATAGGCGTTTCTACTTTTTGTTTCATGAGGCTGTGGATTCTCTTGTTGACGGTATTAAAAATAAAATCGAGCGAATAGTCATTCTCAAGTAAAGTATTAATAACAAATTTTAAGTTCTCCGTGTTTTTTGCGTCGGATAGTGCTTTATCAACTAAGCTTTTAATGGTATCTCTCTTCTGAGAAATCGGGTGTTTAGATAAAAAATTCAGATATTTGCCTGAGTAACTTGATTTATGATACGAAAGTCAAAGCTCCTTCTCTTCTTTCTTCATAGTTATATCCAAAAAATTTAGTGACTCTCCTCCGTTTTCCAAAGTGAATTGGAGTCATGGATGGAATGAGTTGAAGTGTTCTAATATTGTTATATCAAATGGAAGGGATTGCCGTACATATGTCAACATATCGATAAAAAAAAACGATAACTGGTTGTTAAGCAAACGCAATGCAGTGTTTTCTAAACTTTGCAACACTAAGTTCGCAATGATGGATGATAAGGAAGAACCCATGGATGTGCCAAAGGGCTGTTTGTAAATGACATTATCGAATGTAAAATATGTGGAACTTAAGACGAACGGAACTGCTCAGAAAATCTGTTTTCGAAAATTTACATTTTTTTTATATGTAATTCCATTTTTCATTGACTCCAAAGCAACATCTATGAGGACGTTTGTGAAGAGTGACATCACATTCAATAAGACCAAATTGTAATCTTCTTGAATATTCACTTGAATATTGAGTTTATTAATTAGTTGGAAACTATTTTTGATATAACTGTCCGCCTTTAGAACAGAATACAAGATATTACGAAACTAAGGACTATAACGGACTTCCTATCGAAGAAATTATGATTCTAAATGAACATTCTGGTTTATGTGTCTTTGGCACAGCATAAGCTCTCGGAAGCACCCCATCGCTACAATATAATTGTTTGTATTTTAATGTTTTAAATCATGTTTTTTCCATCTTGTCAGCAAATTACGAAGAGAAGAAGAGAAGAACAGTTTTTTAATGGGATTTTTCTTTATTATTTCATATGTGTCGATGTCATCTAGCATATCTTTACTTTTTTCATGTAACTTTTTTCTCTGTCAAGTGCCATGTTACCTACTTGTAATGTTACCTTTATCAGCTTGTATAAATATAACATTCGGATGTGAAATGATAAAATTTTTTGTGTCTCTTTCCATTTCCTGAAGTCTTTTATCAGTATCTGACATGAATAGTGGAGAAATTAAATTGTTTAAAATAGATATGGAATGGTTCGTGATATTTATCTTTTTATCTATAGGAAATTTCTTAATATTGTTTTCGATATTTTTAATGCTAACGAACAACAATTCCTCTATTATTATTGGGCATGGTAAAATTAGCTCCTAATTGCAAAAGACATTGTAGGCGTGCGTGCGTGCGTGTGTGCGCGCGCGTGTGTGTATAAAATTTATCCGGAAGTGAAAATATGTAACTGTCAAGATAGACGAACACTGACTGCTTGTGAGCAATTTCTGTTTTTCTGTAAAACCATCATCAGTATTACTTATAACATTATCTATTTTTGCGATTGCATTTCATCATGTTAACGTCATTTTAACATCACTCTATATATATATATATATATATATATATATATATATATATATATATATATATATCAAATTTTAT
>Ga0157364_1006630_pt1 | contig 11915 bp, 4 predicted proteins | sample AttsexASBM2_FD_111476 | JGI IMG/M metagenome (GOLD analysis project Ga0157364, IMG submission 111476) | Fungus gardens microbial communities from leaf cutter ant in Ribeirão Preto, State of São Paulo, Brazil - Atta sexdens ASBM2 | ecosystem: Host-associated > Fungi > Mycelium > Unclassified ...
CCCACGCACGCACGCACGCACGCACGCACGCACGCACGCACGCACGCACGCACGCACGCACGCACGCACGCACGCACGCACGCACGCGTGTATATATGTATATATGTATACACGCACCTACGCGTCTATCAAGATGACATCATTGTATCTATAGTTGCTTTCCATATCTATAGTTGTTTTACCGATTTTTTCAAATAATTCTCACTTGTAGCGTCATAACTCAGTTGAATGCGCGTTTCATTCTGACAAGTGAAATCCAACTGAGTTTTTGCTTTCCAACAAGCTAGTCAGTATAACACAGTAATCATCCTTATTTAACATTGATGAACAATAAGGATATAATAATATCATATCACACTGTATGTATCTCTTGTAGGCATCCTTTACCTACAATCTGCACGAGATCAAAACTGTGTACTTTAGTAAGTCTCGTAAATTCATTTCAAAGTGAAATTGTGAACTTGAGTTGTCATGTGATAACTTTTTACCAAAGTAAGCAAGTAGTCATTAATCTGAATATAAAATACTCAGCTCATTTCAGACTCATTCGTGTATAAATAAAAAGCAACTAATAGCATTCTCTAAATCGAATTTCTGCTCGAAATTATGTATATTTGATGACAGCTCGTGCGTCACTTGCATTTATATCTTTCGCAGAGATAACCATCTTCCTCGCCGCGCCAAGTAAGTAATCATTAATTGGAATATTGTCCCACAGATTAAATGATTTCATACGATGTGATTAGATAATTACAAATAATTTTCTTTACTATGAAGTCATTTGGTAAAATAAATAAGATTTCATCCAATTACAAATAATTTTCTTCATTATACATACATGAAAAGTCATTTGATAAAATAAATAATTTTATCTAATATTACACAATGATTTGTCGTGATTGCATATATAATTGTCGGATTATATATGAAGATTTCATATGAATATTATAATAATTTCGGGAAAATTGTTTCATGATTACATTAAGTAACTACCCTTCCCCCCCCCTTCTATTATTTTTCGCTGATTAACAAATTCAATCTCAGAGAAACTGAGTTCGATGTGGAATTTCGATTAGATCTTTAAGGAGCCATTTTTCTTGGCCATTTTTAGTGCTATATATACATTAAAATGACTAATTGTCCTAAATTAAGAAGAGTCACAAATTTTAACTCTTTGTCCTACTTTACAATGTGTCCCAAATTAAGGATATTGTTATGAATTATTTCTTTTTCGAAAAACTAACACTAACACTAAAAAAATAATAAATGAAAATGATATAAGTAAAAATAATAAGTGTGAAATTTTCAACAGTGAAACAATTTAAATACAACCAATAAACGAGCAAATTTAAGATGTTAATTAACATATATTTAAAATCAGCGACAATAAAAGTGTATACAGAAAAATATAAAACGTTTCAACTCACAGTCTTCTTTAGTCACAATTCAAATAATAAAAAATTAAAATAAGGAAATAAATCAAGGCTTCAATAATTAAAATTAAAAATAAATAAATAATAGAAAGAATACGAGCTTAGTTAGATGATAATTACTAATAATTCAATTTAATATTTAAATAAAATACAAAACGTTTTCAACCCGTTATCGAGTCATTCTCAATGTGAACAAAATATTTCAATATAATATGATAAAATTATTTTCGCTTTTTATAATTCTTTCTTACGCATGTTGGTTAGTTGGTTGCAATGCAGCGTTTGTCTATTTTTTACGATATAGATATTTCCAACATTTGTCAATACTTATATTCGCTTGTTTCCTCTTGAATACTTTTGTACTGATTTGTGAGTAATTTCTAACAGTAATAATAGAGAGAAACGTTACAAGTTTGTAATTAATTAAAAGTCTGTGTGATAATATCTGTATCTATAATAAAATCTATAATAAAATCTATAATAAAATAATACAATATCTGGATAGGAAAGTCCACTTCTTGAAAAGGAGCTTTTTAAATTTTGGCTGTTATATAGGTGTTATGTTTGTTGTTGAAATGAGAAACGAAAAAACGAGAAAGTAATTAAGACAAAGGAAGAAGAAATATAATAAGAGGGAATAACGAGTGGGAACTATTAGAATGAAGATAATAATTGAACTAAAGGAAGATATCCATCAGAAAATGATTCCGTGTCACTCTGTTTAATCCTTATGTTTCTTCATGAAGACTATCTTAGATTTTTTGTTATGTAATGATTCTCTGTCCAATATTTTACTTCCTTCCAGTTAAAATCACATGTCTTTAAACATGATGTCTTAAACATTTAAAGACATGCGATGATTGACGGAAATTGACCATATTAGACACATATAATGAACATATTTTTTTATTAATGTCAGACAAGTGTTCACGTTCACGAACTCTTGTCTGAAGTTGTCTCTTCGTTTAGCCAATATATTATGTTGAAATGCAATCGTTTGCTGAAACGTTGCAAGATATTTTGTAAACGACGTCACGATTCAACATAGGATCGAGTTTGTCTTTGTCCTATTTTATATATCTCTTTAATGTATTCGGAATGGAAAATGCTAATTTTCGATTAATATTAGAGGCTTTGGAAAATCTCTGAGATGGATCTTTACACAAGGGATAGTAAAAAACCGTTCTTTGATTTTGTTTTGTTTGACATAATTAAGGCCCTTGTTTGATTTTTGGTAATGATATTTTAATCTTGTATGTATGGCCAAAAAAATAAATGGCAATGGATAACCATCAGTAGTATAATGATAACTTCTTTTATATTTTTTTAGTGGAAACTGGGATAATAGAATTATTCTGTCTACCATTCCATATACAATGCCCTTCTTGTGATGATTGGAATGGAATTCAGAAATCTACCTGATTATGTAGGTTTGTAATATCGGTCGAACAAGATTTTATTGTTATCAATAACTATTATAATATCTAAGAAATTTAATTTGTTATTCATAATTTTGAAAGTAAACTGCAATCATTCAGGTTACGAATTAAAAAAGATTCTTTCAAGATGTTGTTAAGGTGTTCTGACGGAGCTGCTAACAATATATCGTCTACTTATCTATAATATAACGGTATGTATAATGACAATTTATCTAATTCTAGGTCTTCTAATACGATGTTAGCCATAATCGAAGATAATATTGAGTCCATTGGCGTGCTAAAAATCTGTAATAATTCCATTAAAACAAAATACTGTCAAATTAAATATTTGAATCGAAATTAAGAATTCTTCTTCTGGTATTTTTGTGTTTTTGCTAATACAATCCTTTTTTTTTTGTATGCCCTTAATGACTAAATCTGTGGGAATATTCGTAAATAGCAAAATAACATCCAGAAATGTATGATTTGGTTCTAATATACATTTGCCAATGTATGATTTGGTTCTAACTGCATTTCATTTAATTTTTCGACCAAATAAAAGCTGTTTTTTACATGGCTTGGTGCCTCCGATATGCGTTACTTTTAATGATTTGGTGTAAATATAAAAAGAGATTGTATAATGGATTATTGATTATGGATTATTGATATAATGGGCTATTGATTGATGACACTATTATGGATTACCGGTTTTATGTATTTTTGACGGGCCATATGCTCTGAGCGTGATTTTGTCTGTTGTTACAGTAATAGTCTTTCTATGTGTAGTCATCTATGAATCTGCTCTTTTTTCATCTTACCAACAAATCGCGCAACTCATTACCTTGACAGAATCTTTTCGATTTTTAGATAAGTGTTGTTATCAGATAACATTACATTCATTTTGGAAATTATTCATCTTTCTGCATGATAATTGCCACGCTACCCTTATCAGCCTTGGTGATAGTATTTCGGGATGTTCTTTAGCAAATTTTTTTGTTAATTTAAGCCATTTGATTATTAATTTGTCATTATGATTTAATGATAACGATAAAAAATTAATCCAAATATCGTAATCATAGATATAAAAATCGATCGGAATTCAATATCATAATCATACCGCAACACACCAAAGTATTGGCACATCATATCCGCAAAAAATAACGTGTGTGTCATGATGTCAAATTTATAACTAAATTTGATGAACTTAACATTCGTTTAACAGTGAGAGTCACGTTAAGTTCATCAAATTGAAGTCAAAGATGTAAAATAATCTAGATCAAAATAAATTGAAAATTATATAAAAAAAGAAAAAGAATTTATATATAATGTATAACTTACAGCTATGGTGTGAAACAATTTGACATATAATTGTCTGATAGTAACAATCTGTGCTATCGCTCTTATCTAAGGATGAACAATTGCTGTTGAACAATAACATACATTATATATATGTAAACCCAAACAATATTATGAATATAAAACCAATTATTTGTTAACCTTAAAAATTTCTTTTAAAATATCAAAATAAGATCCATCCAACAATTCAATATCTTTTTTGCAATTTCCGTTCTTTTGTTTTTTAATATGAATTATCTCCGTAATTAGAATTCCTTTTGTTATAATTATATTCAAGGTCTAAATATTTTTGTACTCTCCCAATCAAACGTGTGTTATATATTCCAATGATCAGTTATTATAGAAGATTTTTCGTTTGTATCATCCGAAGTTTCAACAAGATAATTTAATTGACGCTATTAATTTTTTTTAAATAATGAATACTCTACATTTTATTTTCTTGACTATTCATAATAAAATTAAATTTCTTATCAACAATATTTATAGTTTGCATTAATAATAAGGATAATATAGAAAAATTTTTTACTATTCATATGTTAATATAATATCTGAAAGATTTACACCTATTGTTAACATGTTTAATTGCAAATTAGTTTTTATCATTCCTAACATATTAAAAAATTTCATAAAAAGAGGAAAGAATAAGCTGGAACATGTACATAATCAAAATGTAGTTTACAGAATATTTTGTGAGAATTGTAATGTCAGTTACGTTGGCCAGACTAAGAGACTTAGACAGTTAAAGACTAGACTGCACGAACATGTTTCACATATAAATATAAGTTCAAAATCTCCATTAGTGATTTCCAATCATCATATGGAGAAGAATCACAACTTTAAATGGAATAAAGTGGATATATTAGATATAGAACCTTCATATAATAAAAGATTAATATCTGTTTATCTGATTGTGTTCTGTTTATCTGTTTATCTATTTATCTAATTAATATCTGAAATGGTACATATTAAAAAATAGAAACATGGAATAAACAGATAAAACGACACGGATTCTTTGCCCGAATTGTATTCTAATATTATACATTCTTTTTCTCCCTCTTAATATCTTTCTTCCTTTTTCCTTTATTGCCATTTTCCGTTTTTGAATGTTTTTCCTTCTCGATATTGCGTTATCAGACGTCGTGAAAGTCAGATATTCGTTACTCTTGCAAATTTGCTCTAATTAATAATGTATTCTACTACGATGGATTACCACCTTCCTGCGTTTTTTTTCTTTTTTTTTTTTTATTAATGGACTCTCAACGTATTTACTAATATAACTGACAAGATATATCATTTTATTATATATATTATTAATTTGTATGTGTCAAGTATTAATTTTTCTTTTATTCATGGTCACTTTCTAAGGTATTACTTTCTTATTATTTTGATTATTTTGATTTGATCGATATAATTGCAGCGCACTACACAAAATGAAGAATACATATTTTAGAATTACAACGAGTTTTGTAATATTATATATATTTTTTTCATAGCAATATTTGAATAAGTTTATCGCAACATTGAGAAAATGATTCGAGCGGAGTCGAAACGTATGTTTTTGTTCTTTGTTATTATTATATGAATTTTATGATGTAAATTAAAGTTCTTTTACTATTAAAAATATTGGTTCTTCTGCCCTTCTTTTGCCTATTTGATTTATTAATGTTTGGATGGAGCTTTTATATTATTATTATGTTCTTTTAATCTATTATATATCTCATTCGAAGTTTTCTCTTTGTTTGGCCTTTGTATGATACATCGCATTTTTACAATCGATTCTATATATTACATGATTAGCAAACTGGTTTATCTTTATGAACCGTTTTATCTTTGTGAACCTTAATGAATTTACTGAGTTTATTTGATTTTTATTTGATTTTTATGAAAACTGGTAATGATTTATTAACGAATAAAGTTACCATCTCAGAAATACCTTTAATATATGGAATTATCAAATCTCTTTTTACATGATTTACTTCTTTCTAATTGCCAAAAAAATGCCATCTCCAAAAAAATTTTATTTACATATAGATTTTTAAATCTTTTATTGATCAAAAATTATTTAACATTTTATTAATCAAAATAGTTACCTTCTAGAGGGTAACTATTGTCCAATAATAATTTTATGCACAATTCAATAATTTCATTATAGAAGGATAAATGAGATAATAGTATTGCGTGATCAATTATGTTGTAAATGATTAAAAAAACGATAGATCAGAAAAGATTTTTTTGTGAAACCAATCAATAATAATTTTATCGTTTTCAATAATCTAAAAACTTACTTTACTATCTTAAGACAACACTTATCCTCCATTTCTACAATAAATTTAAAGTATTCATAGTAACTATTGAATTTATGGAGAGGTTTTCATCTAGCTTCTCTCTAGGTGAAACAAGCATGATATCTACATATCTAAAGTAGATGGATAAATCTAACTAAATGCTTAATATGTTCTGCTCCAGATCCATAACAATGTCGGCAATAACAGATAAAAGGGGAGAATCCATCAAGGTACGCCTGTTTATAAATCATATTGTTAAAAATAAGTAGAAAATAATACAAATTCTATGACTTTAATAAACTCTTCTTTCGGTATGTTCATAAAATTTTGTATAAGTACCCATCGTCTTTCAATACCATCGATTGTTAAATCTAATTCGTGAATAAAAATGCGACATCCAAGAAAAGCATGTCAGATTCCCTCATGTTGACTCCAGACAATTTTTTATATAGATCAAAACTATTATACACATGACCTCTTGTTTTCGAAATACTGTTTAAAATGATTTCCTTCAGAAATTATGAATATAATGCTGTATTAATAGAGGAGACTATGATTCTAAACGGAATATTAATCTTATAAATCTTTGGAAATGTATACTTTCAGAAGAAGAGCGTCACTAGAACAGAGGAAAAGAGACTCTTTGTTAGAAATCTATTTTTTGTTTTATCATTTTTTAATTAGATCGTTTAATCTTTCTTTCTACAATCTTTTTCGGATTTTTATTAACAATGAATAGGTCCTCTCATCACTTAGCAACTCTTAGACTTTTTGTATGCAAATATTTTTCTCCAATGCAACAGTGACATTCTTTGTTTACGAGTGAAAATGATGTTTGGATATATTATAAAAACTTTTTATGGAAATTTTCAACACTAACATGATTTTTTACAAATCCAGATATTATTCATAAAATATTGAGTAGAAATATAATTTAAAAAAATAATATAATCTCGTAACTTGTAATTTTTATTATGATGTTATATATTAAATATTATTAGTTATTTACAAATATAATAATATAATATTATTCATGTTTCATTATGACAATTATAAAAAAATTTATTTTAAAATTAAATCAAATTTTTTTAAATATCCCTTTTTCTTTTCTTATAACAAGTTGATCATCTTAATATATATGCGAATGTTTAAAGAAGAATTGGATTTTCGAACGATTACTATACAATGATTGATAAGATAAATATCGATTGTTTGCAATGGCATGAATAACTTCTGGCTAAAATTCAAATGAAATATTTATTCATGCCAAAAAAATAAAAAAATGCATAATTCACTTCGTTGCACAATATATGCGAAAGCGAACGTATTTATTGAGATTTTAAGATAAATAAGAGCATGATTGTTAATAACAATAGTAAAAATATTCCAAATATAAAAAAAATGCTACGTAAAAGAGACAATAATATATGTTTTTGACAATTAATACTAATTAAAAATATTTGAAATGTATAATATGATATAAAAAAATAATAATTAGTCAGATATACATTTCTCATGTCATAAAATCAATATTTACGATTAATACAAAATCAGAAATGTATATCATAAAATTCTGTGTAGCATCCCAAATAATCGCAAATTACTAATACGAATAACAATTAATCATCTCTGATAATATATCGGTGAGTTTACTTTCATGAGTTATCGTATTTGCACAAAATAAAGACTCTGAGTTAGCAAACATTTTAAAAAATTTAAAAAACCTTCTAAAAATCGTTTTTCATTATATTTATCATTAATCATATTAATTATAAGATTTTTTTATATACGTAATTTCTTTTCTTTCTTTATACAATCTCAGAGAATACACAAAAAATCAAGAAAAAAAAATATTAATTCAATGCGAGCTTATTGACGAACAGGAAACTAGATGTTAAAGTAACGTGAAAAATTTGTACATCAAGGGTCACAATCGCGAAAATAGTATACACATGATAAGTACGTGCAAAGCGTGATAATTACACGATAATTACAGAAAACGAGATACCTAGGAATTCCCGACATTGGCGAATGATGAGAAGCGGGGACGAAAATTGTAGGCGCTGCTAAGTATATAATGCAACAAATGGAGTTGCGAAACAAACGCAATATAAAAACTTGCGGGCGAGGCTAATTGTCTAGAAATAATGATTTGAAAGACTTAATAACAGGAAGTTCGCATCCACCATTTTAATGATTCTATCATTAACAAAATCATCTCGATTTTATTACATTAGAAATATGATAAATAATTAATATTTTGATGTTAAAAATGAAAATTACATCATGAAAAAACATATATTTTTCTAATAATATGACTAGTATAATAGCATCAGATTTGCTGTAAATTAATTAAAAAATGTGATCCGTTATTTTGTTGCAAAGATTTTTCGTTCATATTTCTTTTCGAATACAAACAATTGTTCTAGCTTCAACATAATTCAATCTCTTGAAGCAATAACTAATAAATATAATTAGTGTTTCATAGATATCAAATTAAAGTTTCTTAATTAAAAGAATATTATATTTCCTGATTATTTGTTTAATCTCTGCATTACATCATAACTTTGTCGTGTGCATTTTGGAATATGATGCTAATCAATATATTAACAATAAAACTGAATCGATTATTGAAATATACAGCAAACATATATTTGCAACATTTCTCTAAACATGGCAACAATATTACAGAATATTGCAGCAGTATTTTATTTTATTTTATTTTAGCGGACATAGCAATATTGCAGCAAAGTTTAAATATTGCAACCTTTTAAAGTAATATTATTGTTATTTCATATTGTAAAGATATATATATATATATATATATATATATATATATATATATATAATAAAATTATATTGAAATATATTTGAAATAGAATATACGTAATGGATTAATTTACGAAAAGTAAATTCTCAATAAGAAATAACTAGCTTAACTTGCAAATATAAAAATCGTGATACTTCTGTCTTAAACTGAGATCTTACGATCTTAATCTTACGATCTTAATCTTATGATCTTTTCTTGGAATGATCTAATCGTGATCGCTAAATAATTGATAATATTTCAATGCAACTAAATATCGTTAGTAGATAATCAAAAATAATAAACATATAAAATTAATCGATAAAAAAGATGCGATACTCGGCATCGATCATAAAAAGAGGAATTACGGGTATTTAAAAAAAAAATCAATTTGAAAACCAGATATTTAATTCTACGCCAGCGTGAAGTTAGCACCCTATTTTGAAAAATTCAAAATTTTATACACAGTTCCGTTTGCGTCCACAATAGTTCTACAGTTCCTGATAGATTTAGCGACAATTCCGGCCTTTAAGTATTTTCAAACAAATTTTCAATCAGAGCGCTGGCACTTCACCACAAGAGTAAAGAACATTCTAAGGATGGACACTTGAACACGGAGACAACTCGCGAAACGTACTTTAAAAATACTTAGAGACCGGAACTATCGCCAAAAACTCAAAAACTATAGAACTCTTCGAAAACAAAAGAATTTCATGATGAAAATATTTTTTTTTTTTTTAATGAGGATGCCAATCGTCAGATTACATATTTATTAACAAATTTTATTAACGAACATTTAAAAGAATGCTGGAGTAGCCAAATGTCGAGACTTTGCAGATCGATATAAATTTCCGAATTTACTGAACGGAATAAAAAATGCTTTTACAGGATTAAAGTAGACGCAAAATTTGGTGGTGCTGCAATAGACTTTAACTAAAATCGAAAAAAAAAAAATTAAAAACTTACTTTTTTCAACTCATAGAGCTGTCATCTGACGTAGATATTTAATACAAAAGTTTTATAATTCTTATGGACCGACAATGAATATATGAAACGACAATGCAGCATTAAGTGTATTATATGCACAAACAATATTGAGTTTATGAAACTAAGATTAAAAGCTTAAAAAGAAAGATTTATGTCGATATACAACATGTATATGAACGCTGAGCGAAAACTCGGAATGGTAAAGTAACAAAGTAATAATTGTGTCAAAACAATAATAGGTGTTTGATTTTCTAAGCGATAGCGTTATAATATGTTAGATAAGGACAGATGAATGCATTGAGTGAGTATAATAAATATATAAATAAATATAAGAAATGAAAGATGTCACTGTTAATTGTGTCAAATTTGGAATTTTAAAAAGTCTGTACTCAACCTCGATCAAGTTCGGTCGTCGTTCTAAACCCCCCCTTAAAGACCAGAACTATTGCTAAAACTTATTAGGAATTAAATTTTTCGAGAACTGTAGAATTTCGTGATAAAAATTAATTTTTGCAATAATTTGCCACGCAAAGGCACTCGATTTAAAAAATTTTTTTTAGCTAAATCAACGAAATTATTGTTAAAACCTATCAGGAACTAGAGAATACTACTATTATAGGTGCAAAGGGGACTGTGTATAAAATTTCGGATTTTTGAAAACGCCAACGTCACATCGGCTAATTTTACAAAATGTAGATTTTCTAATATATGTTACAACCACAGCGCTAATTTGGACTACATTTGATATTCAGTATAAATTATTTTGAATGAATTTTTTTCTAAAAAGTTCTGGAAAATTAAGTAAAGAACAAAGACTATTATGCTTGTCCGCGAAATCGTCCATTTTTTTTTTTAGATCATTATGATAATTATTCTTCAACATTAAATGGCCTGTTGTATTTACAGATAAAATATTCCTTGAAAAGACTTTAGTAACTTTTTGAAGAACGGAATTTGAAGAACGGAATTATCATCTAATAAATGAACTTTTCTAGACACACCCAGTGTGTCCAGTCATACTGTACTGAATGATAGCGTAACTAATCGGGAAAAAATCGCGAGATAATGTAACGTAATATCTTGGTCATTGCAGCTTTTGATACAGAAACAAGCAAAAAAGCAACATATCGACGACGCAAAAGGATATGAACGTAATGAATGCTCTAACGAACATGTAATCTTCTTTTTCGTAAATATTACAGATTTGTTGGTCAAGAACAGATATTCCGCATACAAAAATCTATAAGAAACATCTTGTCTGGTTCAAAATAATTTTAAAAAAACATTAGTTATAAGCTAACGTTATTTAAATTTATTTTATTTAAATTTAAATCAATAATATTTAACTTAATACGATGAGATATTTTTCGCACGTATAGTAATACTATAAAATTGGAAAAATCTAACTCTACTATTAGATGTACAACTTTGCTTCCGCCGTTTTTTTCCGAAATTCGAGGCTTTATTGTAAAAAACTGGTTATACATTTATGATTCAAAGTATTGTTCATCGCTGGCCACTACTTTCTCCTATCTTTCGGGTAGCGTACGAATCCCGCGTCGAAAAAACTGGTCATCTTTTGAGGCTATCCACGAATCGATCCAATTTTTTACTTCTTCATAAGACCGGA
>Ga0157364_1006631_pt1 | contig 11915 bp, 5 predicted proteins | sample AttsexASBM2_FD_111476 | JGI IMG/M metagenome (GOLD analysis project Ga0157364, IMG submission 111476) | Fungus gardens microbial communities from leaf cutter ant in Ribeirão Preto, State of São Paulo, Brazil - Atta sexdens ASBM2 | ecosystem: Host-associated > Fungi > Mycelium > Unclassified ...
CACACACACACACACTCACTCACTCACTCACTCACTCACTCACTCACTCACTCACTCACACACACACACACACACACACACACAGAACAGTCCCGCCTTTTACAAGGTTCGCCATTGTCAATCGAATTTTCAAAATGCATCCCGAATATTTAAAACAAATATCCAAAAGCCCTGGCTCTCTTCCGTGACATATATCCGCCTACTCGTATGTGCGTGTAAATTTATTATCCGAGATTCTCCTCGCATACGAGCCACGAGCGAGAGGTGGGGGCAGACACCAGCCAGCTATATCCACCCACCCACCGTCGGCACGATGCAATGCATGCATGCATGCATGCGTGCATGCATCGCATCCGTTGTACTCATCCATGCACGCATGCATATTTATACTTGAGACCGTGCGACGAAGTGCATTACGCTTCTAATTGAATACCGGCCACTACTCGGAAGAATGTTCCCGCCAGTCTCCGTTGGCGTCTACTACGCTCCCGGGACCCCTACGTATCATACACGATACACAGGGCATTGTTGATTTTATGCATGCGTAACGGACAACTCATTTGTAGCACGATGATTACATCGACGTTATTCCCGCTCCAGAGTCCCGTGGCTGCCCGATAACGCGCGCGATTATGCGCGTGAAATTCAATTCCTCCACGCCGCTCTTTTGATATTCCATTTTAATTGAAAACGCGCCATGACCGTGTACCGTTCGTTATCTGTATAATAAGCCGCGCAGTCGGACCCGCGTATTCGCACATCAGTAGTGGCGTGGTAACGAGTGTATTTATGAAAATGCTTCTATCCTGTGCGAGCATCCGAAGCCGGATTCAGACGAGGGAATGCGAACAAACACGAGTGAGCAACTTGCTTCAATGAGTCGCTGACTCATTGAAGTAAGTTGTTCACTTAATTGCGATTGTTCGTTTGCTTGATCTGGATCCCACTTTAATCCTTGGTTGCTATATAATATACACGTGTTGTCGCGCGTTAATGCGTGTTTCTATACATTATTCTCTAAATTCTTTGGAATGTAATTTCACTCTGGAAAGTAAAAATTGAGCCTTGAAAAAGACTAGTGTCAAATTCAATTTTCAATTTTTAAAAGTGAGAAATTGACAATAAAGGATTCTTAATTTCAAAAACAATATATAAAGAATATATAAGATACATAAGAGTCGAATTTAAAAATTATAGAACGTGAAAATTCCGACAAAAATTATAATACTCTGTAATTAATTCAACAAATAGATACATATTTTTAATTTAACTCTTGTATGCCCTGTATATTCTTTATATTATTTTTAAAAGTGAGATTTCACTCTTCAGAGTGAGAGTCATTCTAAAAAAGTTTTAGAAAGTACCCTAATTAAATGCTTTTTTCAAATATCGATTTCACATTATTTTTCGTTTTCAATTATTTGGACTTGTAATTTTTTGTATTCTGATAATTTTATGTTTCATATTAATAATGCAAAGTCGATACTTTCGTCATCGTGCATTGCGGATAATAAGCAATTTAAAGTGTCGAAAGAAATCTATTCGTGGCAATAAGAACACTTCCGCCACAGGCACGAGCGAGGCAACGAACGCCACACCACGCGGGTAAACGCACCTTTAATCGGTATACAACACTTGCAATCTGTAAAGAAATCTAAAACCAGCCGGAAGGGGAATCCGATGCGCGATGAGCTGATGGCGAGCAGGCGTATCTCCTCACGCGCGCATTCGCGACTCACCGCCGCGCGCTGTACTATTAGAATCGCATCAGACGAGAATACGACGCCACCGGTAATGAATCACGCCCCGCGACCTTAAAAAAAAAGATTAACGGCCGAAACATTTCTTAATTGTTTCAAAGCTTGCGCGCGCCAGTTATCTACCTGAGACTCCCAACACGTTTCCCCGCTCGAACCTGCCGCTAATTATCATCTGCGAGGTATATTGTACGAGCTAACTGCGATAGTCACGATCGGAGTTTAATCGTTAAGATAAATTCTGTCTGCCTCTTTTATGTTGAGATTGTTACCCAACAACATTAATTACTCTGCGCTAATTCCGGACAGATTTGGCCTAAAACGCCACACTCTGATTCTTGTAATTATCCGTTTAAATGTAATTAATATTATTGCACTATATTCGCTATACGAACTATAAAATTTTTAATTAAATATTTACGTACATTTACGGTACTCATTTTTATATTTTTTATATATGTACATAACATTTTTTTTCATTTACATGCATGCGTCAGTCATAAAAATTTTATGAAACTGTTACTTATAAATTTGTATAAAAAAAACTAGGTTTTAGCATTATTAATTTCTATTAATATCTTTTTATACACATACACACAGTTATGTTTAATAATTTTTCCCAATCTTCGTGTAGTTGTATTATTTACGTTTGAATATCTAAAGCCTATTTTATTGCGCGAAACTTTTTAAATTAACCAGAGGAAATGCTTCGCCATAATTTCCTGATTATCTTTAATGTATGGCATTCTCGGAGAAACGCCTTCTTTCAATGTTTGTTGCTTTCTCACGACAGGCATAATTTTTTTATGAAATGTTTACGTATGCAAATTTCTATACTTTGCAAGTTGAGAAAGTTCAATGATTTCTCTCTTTTTGCATTAATTTATCACAAAATTAAATACGATTAGGCGAATGACCTCTCAGAAATGTGCATAATTCGCGTGCAATCAAAGAAATATAAGAGGATGATTTTCATTTTTTTTTAATCTTTTGCATTTTTTTTAACCATTCGGAGAAGCAACAGAGCGTGTACTTGCACACATAGCATTGTGTCGTCTTAGCGGTACTTCAAGAAAATGAGGGGCACACGTAGTTACCGATCGCTCACCAACGATCGTATAACGAAGCAGAAAATACGTTAAAATTGGCGAGAGAAATCACTGACCTACGTCCTACGGCATTACATAGAAAATGTCCTGTTTTCCTTCATCATGTGACTTACCCTGAAAAATTATATCTTCTCTTTAAAATAATCGCGACTCAACGATTACTACTCTTACCTCTCTTATAGTTTCTTTTATGCCCGTGGCCCTGACCGTATATTTATCTCCATTTTCCCATAACGTGGACATTGAATATCCCACTTAGCAATTTTTTAATGTTTTGTACACAAACTATATTTTATTTTTATTTATAAAAATTATTTATAAAAATGATGCAGATATTCTAATCAAATTTTCAAATCAAAAGCAATCATAGAATCACGCAGAGACTTCATATGTATTAGTTTTTAATCTAAGATAAGATATAAATCAACGCAACTGATCATTAAAAATTAATATCGTATGAGTTATAACGAGTCATATTGAAAATAAAAATATTATAGGAAAACGAGACACGCATATATGTGTTATCAAATTAAAATATATATTTACATAAGCATTTTCCATTTCACCGACTACTACTGTCCTTGCAATCGTCTGCAAAAAAGTATCATTGAAGCATTAATTATCGTTAATATATGACGAGACGTTACCGCGAAATAGCCATGCGATTAACATGTTCGACCATGAAGATGAAGCTTCTAGCGAAGACTTCCGTTAACGAAGGATGTCCGTTAGAGACAAAGCGTTGATCGTCTAAGTACGATATAATCATCAATGGACAGGAAATCGTCCGTCTCTTCTCAGAAAACAATGATGAATTGTGAATACATTTCGTCTAAATCTTACATATATAATATTATCTATGTAATCATTTGTTCTAAGCTTCATCATATGAATTATTAATATATCAGAAATCAGAAACAAATAAATATTAAAATATTAGAAATAAATAATTAAAATACTCTTTTGTTTCCTTTTTTACTTTCACGTTTTCTGAAATAAATTATTATCTCACAAGGTACATATCTTGATGGCATAATTCTTCTTCATAACATAAGCGAGAAAAAATTCCAAGTTATGACTCTCGTAGAGGGTCAAGTCACAAGCGATGTTACAAGCTTCGCAAGATAATTTTGCGATCTACCGGATCGGTCCGTCATAATGGCGTCCAAGTGGTTTGTATAAATCACGCGTCGGCGGTTATGTGTTTGTTCATTAGTTTCTTTCCGACGGCATGTGCATCGTGCACGATTATCTGAGCGATTAATCTCGCCGTCGGTCACAGCCGTGAATTCCCCCGCGGCACTGAGATTTCCGACATCCATTTCGCTCGAGCGAGAACAACCAATGTTGTCCCGTGTCTTGGAGGCAGGAGGAAGAGAATTTTGTGAGATATAGAGCATTCGTCACCTCGAACATTCTTCAAAGTTGCAAAACGAGTCATTCTCATTTATATTATTTCTGATATATCAATACGTTGCTACAAAGTACGTAATTAAAAAGCCTAATCAACATGAGGTGAAGACGGACAACTTATAGACCCTGTCCGAGATACAATCGTCAGGATCGGAAATTCATTCGTTTCGCATCCAATGAGGAAACTTTTCATTGAACGGATTTTCGATTTATACGATTTCCTCGTCCGACAAGAGCGGTGATCATGAGTCCTGATAATACTACGGGCGGTGCTGGGTTAATGAATATTGCAGATAAGATCTGCGTTCGTTGCAACAGTATTTAATCGTTCAATGCACTCGGTCGTAATAAATTTTGCGCTATGCGGGTGTTCAACAGCGTTTAGCGAGAAATATGGTATCATAGTATACGCGCCATTGGTCTCCTCATGGGTGAATTGCGGGCAACCGAATTCACATTAATATGCTAATGTCAATACAGAGATCGATATCTTTACCGCCTATATTTTAACGAGTCATTCACAGTCTGCGAGTTCGCGTGATTCTCAGCCCGCGCTGTACGCGATTTTCTCAGGGAACAGATGAGTGGCGCCACTCCTCTAACAACAGTGTACAACCTCCGCTAATTACTCGGCGAAATGAACGAGCCCTCTTCAAGCCTTATCTCCTTCGAAGTATCATGCCCGTATGAGTCTCCATCGAACACCGCAAGAAATCGGCCCTTTCCGCATTGATGTCGCAAAAAAGACGTTACCCGTTAAGGGGCACTTTAAACTGATTCATTGTCGCGCATTTGTTTCAGTGGAAAAGTTAATAAGCTCCCTGCGAACGCGCGCGCGCGCGGATAAATAATGTAATTATTATTCCTAACGTAACAGTATCCCTCTCCGTCGCACACATCTCGTTCTCATAAGACAGATCGCCACTGTAACTTGTTTTTATCTCATTATTTCAACCAGAGATTGTGTATTCTTATACTTGAATAATACGCGATAAAACGGCGACTCGACAATAATCGATGCTCCCTTCTTAGGTGATGATTGCTTGATATATAAATTCAGGAACGAAAAAAATACATTCCGTAAATCACAATTAACTCGCGAATAATAATTAGAGTTCTTCGCAAACGTCTACTGAAGAAATATTATACTAACGAAACCGACAATTGAGAATTCTGATCCGGCGAATTTCGTGAACGCGATTAATATATATCAATACGACAATTATTAAAGCTGAAAAGAAACGAACGATAATAAGGAGAAACGGAGGGACGAGATAGCGATCGGTCCTCGGATGCTTTCTACAAATTTATCATCGCCTCAGGACGGGCACCTGAACGTGTATTCAATTGCCGTTGCCGGCTTATTCGTCTCTCTTGTTAATCCTGGCTCGATCGTTTGTTACTTTCTTAATTCGTAATCTGCGGCCAATTATTCTCGGCATTATGCTCTATGCCCATCCCGATTAAGTCAGCAGTAGTCGGTCTTGATATATTTGCAATTACAGATGGTGAGAACGGTATACAGAAAGCCACGGATGAAACTTGTTGAAACTCCAATATTACTTATAAACTATTAACATAGAGAATATCATAGAGAACATAAAAATCTGTGGACACAGTTTTAAAATTATTTTGAAAAAATATTGAAATTGATAGATGATTTTGTTGAAGTATTTAGAAAGCTAAATATAGATCTAAAAATAGTTAAATAAAAATAGTTAAAGATAGTTTATGTTAAACCATCTAAATAATATGTTGACCATTTAAATAATTATATTAAACGCTCAAGCTAATTGCTAAAAGTTTTTGTGATCATGCCTGAACGTACTTTATTACATTAATTCAACATAATTCCAACATATTTCCAGATCCATATTTAGTCTAATTTTTGCATTATGTACTCGCAAAACTTCTTGATCAAACTTTGAAATAAAGCAGAACTTTAATATCTATATTTTTTTAAAGCATCGTAGTTCATACAATCTTTCGACTTGAATATACTCTGTTATATGTAGATTTAATCTCAACCGAACCTAAGTTAAAAGATTTATCTTATATAATCTAATTCTAAAACTTATATATGACTTAAAATTTTCTATATATTTTTTCATATACGCAAGGAAATGTCGGATTAATACGCGATACGAAAAGAAGTTCAAGAAAGCGAGTCAACTAGAAAATTATATCCAACTTCCGTATTAAAGGAGTAATTCACGTAGTGATTGAATTACAATTATTAACAAAAACTTGCTAGGAGAATGTACGGATTATGGCATAAGACGATGATTAAAAATATGGAGCAAGTTCCAGGATATAAACGATAGATGAACGAGAATTTTCCTTCCAAATCTTCGACTCGGCTCAGTTAAAATCGCTTTAAAGAGGCTTACACGCCAGTTAACGTATTAATCCATCGGTAGTTATTCTTGGCATTAGATGCCGGTGCGCTACGCGCGCGGTAAGCAGCTTAAATTGTCAAGCAGCGTTTCTCGTGTACTCTCAGAATGGATAGAACCAGTTTTCATAAAACTTCCCTCGCGTCGCAAGCGAATCGTTACAACCGCGAAACTCGCGCGACGCAGGTTTCTGAGAAATTCATTAGCGCCTTAATGGATTTCTGTGCGATGCACCATTGCACGAACACGTATATCGCAACGATGAATTAATTCAATCGTCTCGCATATATTGCTCGAGTTTCTGCGTGCGGGTTATAAATCAGTCATCTATAGAGATCGAGCTTATTTAAAATAAAATTATTTAAAATATATATTTTAAATAAAAAAATATATATTTTTAATAAAAAAAAATAAAAGAATTATTTTTTATTTATTATTTTAAATAAATTTCTGGAACCTATTTTATATTTTTTATTTTAAATAAGACGTATCAATCAGAGAGATCGATCGTATGTATTTTAAATAAAAAAAAATAAAACAGTTATTTAGTATTTATTATTTTAAATAACTTCTTCTGACCTATTTCTTATTTAATATCTTGAAGTTTTTAATATCTTAAGTTTTTGAAATCTATTTTATATGCCCAGAAGAAGAAATATATTGATGAAAATCCGATTATTTTAAGACTGACATAATAGACAGTAATAACGTAACGTCATCATATGAACTCTCCGGATACATCTTCCTTAGATACCATAATCGTGTAGATGCCTATGGCGAAGTGTAAACAGCGGCTTTGTTGTTCTCTTCCGCAGAGTTCGTCTGACGCGAACTCTGAACCATCAGGAAAGGTTGGCCGATAGGGAGGTAACTGTATGGGTCATCAGACAATTTTCATTCTTTCCATCCTACGGTGTTTGAACGGTGCTTCTCAATAAAGCGTGCTCGTGTCACAAGTGGAAATAGATTGTGTCTGGCCACAGCGACGTAAACAAGTTCATAAGAATCTCTCTAACATTTATTATTGGATTTTACGGCTCTCAATAGACATATTTAATGATATAATACAGAGCGCAGAAATCCTAATCGGGTTGAATAAGATATCCGTTACAGAGAGAAAAAGAATACTACAAGTACCACAATTCACACCCATTCTTATATTAAAACATTACGTTGTTTTAACCTTTCGGTGCCACTCCCTACTTTTTTACTTCCATTTTTACGTACTTACCACATTCAGTATTATAAAAAATATTGTATAAAAATGAACACATTATTTAATTATTGAACAATTTTTTAATTACTTTAATTTTTTACTTACCTTCTGAAATTTCTTTTCATATCGCGTCATTAATTTGACGTTTCCAATATTTCCTCTTGTTATACATGAGAAAGCATACAAAAATTTTAGGTCATACATGATAGATTTTAGTATTATGTTACGTAAGATAAATTTTTCAATGTTCGTTGAGATTAATGTATAATATTTGAATCGAAAAATTGTATGAACTACAATGTTTTGAACAATTTTTTTTCAACTAAAATATTAAGGCGTATAACGTTAACAAGCGAATGTATCTTTAATAATAAAAGTTATAGTGCAAAATAACAGAAATTTCAGATATATATTTTACTAAGAGTGGCATCGAAAGTTAAGAATAGTATTTTTTTTTTAAATAATGTAAATGTTTATATAACAGATTTTTTTTCTATCAATATGTTATAACCAAGATAAATAATTTATAATTTAAATTTATAATTTAAAAAAACGAAATAATTACATCCTGCTGATTCAATCGACTGGCAAAGATAAATAACTTAATGATGGATAAAAGCGCGTTTAATTTTAAATATAGGTACACTATGTACAAATCAACGTAAATATTACCTTCGAGATCGATTTAATAAAGCAACTCTCGTGCAAATTTAACGTAAAACAAGCATCGCATTACAGTGTTCTGCTATAATTAATCGTTCTCGTTAATTACCGACTGATAAGCAGCTACATTTAATCGCAGGCTCGTTGGACGAGATTCGCGCATCATATCTGTTGTTAACAATAATAATAATAATAATAATGATAATAATACAATGAAAAAAAATATTGGTTGTTGTAGCAAATTAGATGGTTAAACACGACATAGCATTTTTAATTGGCTGCAACAATTTTTGGTTGCATCAGCCAATCGAAATCCTATACTGACATTGCGGATAGGCTAACACACCCAACAATTGGCTGCAGTAACCAAAAATTGGCTGATGCAATCAATTAAAAATGCTATGTCATATTTTACGATCTAATTTGCTGCAGCAGCCCACCTTTTCTTTCAGTGTAATAATAATAATAATAATAATAATAATAATAATAATAATAATAATAATAATAATAATAATAATAATAATAATAATAATAACTCACAAAGCAACGATACCGACGTTAAAAGGAGCAAAACGATTTACCGTCAGATAAAACGTCAGTTGAATGATTAGGTTCATTCAAAGAATGATATATATTACTGTCGTACGACGATCGTGCGACTATAACGCTATAAGTATATGTGCTCTTAACCCTAACCGGAGGAAAAGGTCTTGACCAACGATGTTGGAAAACGATTTGTAAACGTCGCCACAGCGCAATAACCATATCACTTGCCCGTTACCTTCGTGAAATGTTAATCGCAATCGTGGAAACTGGTCGTCGACTCACTCACGCGTACGAGCGCGCTTTCGTTCACGTAGGAACGGTCCCTCCCTCTCCTACCTCAAGAATACTATCATAGCTATCGATTAACATTTAATATGGCTTTATATCTAAAATAGAAGGAAAATCGACTGAGATAAAATAGAACGAAACAGAGTTTTATATCTCGATTTAACACTCCCTTATCGGATAATGATATTAATAGATTATTTGTTTTGAAAGTAAACGCGTAAATAAAAAAATGTTATAAATTGTATTATAAATTGTATTATAGTGAAAGGCATCATATAAATAACTGAATTTGACGCATAATAAATGTCAGTAAACATAGATATAGAATACTGTATCGTATCAATATTAGTAAGATTTTCGAAAGTGGATTTACCTATAAATTATTTCAATATACACAGCTCGGATTGATAACATTAATCATAGATAATATCGTGTCATTAATGAATTATTAATGCAGTTACATCAGTACAAAGCAAACGAGAAATTGATTCTCATTTCCGGAATTAACACGTGCCTGTAAGAGAGGGGCGAACAAAAGCGTGCGTGTCGATGTGTCGAAGTAAAGACATTGTGAACTGTAATTAAATGTAATGCAATTATTAAACTCGCGAGCCGCGTGAGAACCGACATGGGCAGAATCACGTTATCGCGCGTGACTTAGCGGCTCATTAAACAAACGTCCAACATCGTATTTCTCATCCGGACGATAATTCTCCTATTCAGATTGCATACGTCATGTATATATGCATGCCGGCTTCCACTCGTCGCGAATCTATTTCGCTGGAGAACGAGTGAGAGGGGACACGCACGTGGCTTCTTAACGGTATAAATCGCACATAATCTCACTTTAATTTCTCGCAGGCGATTTAATTTAATCAAGAGACATCGCGTGTGCAAAGAGTCGCGCGCGTCCACTTTTCACGAGTGTCACTGTCGCGCGCCTGTACCTGTACTCGTAACGTCGTATCGGTGCTTATCGGCGATCACGTCGATTATCGTTGGAACATGGGAAAACGTGATTTATTAAGCGGCCACTTCGTGGTCCGCGTGCTCACTGACCTGCCTCGTTATCCTTATCGCCGAAAGAATATCGCTTACCCCGCGAGGTCCGAGAATAACTTCCTGCTCGCCGCGTCGCATCGCATCGTCACGTAGCCACGATATCACAATTTGTCTGCGAAGATGGGCGTAAAAATGTATTTTTATATTGTACGTATTTTCTTCTTGTTCATTATATTTACAAGAATGTGCGTATCTCGCAAACAAAATCATCGCAAAGAATTTGTCTTGTGTCTTTTAAGTTTATCGGACAAAATTTGAAAAGAAATTTGAAAAATTCAAAATATTTCTGCTTCAAATTTTTTAAAACTCCATTAATATAAGCATAGATTAAAACAATAAAATAATGGATTGTTGTCGATGTCAAATTTGATAAATATTTTTATACAATATTTTTATTTGCTTTTATTTACTAATAAAAATAAATCGCTTCCGTTTTTCCAGCAAAAAAAACATATAGAAAAAAATTGCAAATACTCACATGCATTCGAGATCAATCACATCGGCTTTTATGCGATCGTGAATGCAAACAAAATTTTTATTCGTGGTTCCCGAAACTTGTGCATATGAATTCTTTTCTCGTTCTTCCAGAACATGAGTAAATGTTGAGAAACGTGTCTGGCATAAGTACAGCCCGAAAGAATGTGACGCTCACATGCAAGTCACACATGAGTTTCGTGCAAGTGACGGTCTCATATCTCATGAGATAGCACAACATTAAGTCGATTAAATGCGTAAAAAATTAACTAAACTGTAAAATTCTATTCATATTCAAGAATATATACATGCAAGAATTAAACCGTTATTTAATGTCAACCTTAAATAATTTCGTCATTATTTATGTCATTGGACTATTAATATAATTATTATTTTTCTTTAGTAACATAGTGCTTATGAAATAAATCGAGACTGAAATCTAACTTGTGGTTTAGACTTGATCTCACTTAACTGAATGATAATACAAAAATTATCTTTTTAGCTATAATTAATCATTAAACTGATATAACTTTAAAACAGTTACTCACATACAAAATCATCAGTTTAGTGATTAACCATAGCCAAAAAAATGCAATTTTTACATTATTCATTAAATTAAATGAGGTCAAATCTAAACTATATTAACCAAAAATTTAATCAAAAAATGAAAAATCAGGCTTAAAGACTATAAATAATCTATATACAGAAGCACATATTTCTCTTGCGTTTCTAAAATGGTAACCTTTGAAAAGTACAAGGTTTAATGTAATTGCATCATAGAGTCACGCGGTCACGATCAGGTCGATCTCATAGGAAATATCTCCATGTAGGAAAAATGAACGACACGCTCGTGTTGAACTGAAACGCATAAACCGGCGGACACGCTAGCTTGTTCGCGTCCTTTCTCTGTTCGTCTCGACGGCGCGACGCGATAGTGCGTGTAGACGCGTCGCTAACCGCGATCATCGTCGTCGTCGTCGTCGTCGTCGTC
>Ga0157364_1006632_pt1 | contig 11914 bp, 2 predicted proteins | sample AttsexASBM2_FD_111476 | JGI IMG/M metagenome (GOLD analysis project Ga0157364, IMG submission 111476) | Fungus gardens microbial communities from leaf cutter ant in Ribeirão Preto, State of São Paulo, Brazil - Atta sexdens ASBM2 | ecosystem: Host-associated > Fungi > Mycelium > Unclassified ...
GTAACCGGACTCTAAGCTTCCGAGAGATAGTTGAGAGACTCTGCTGATGGCACGGGAGAGAGCAGGCACGACATAACAGAAAAGCAGGCGGGCAGACAGGCAAGCCAGCGGGCAAGATGAGAGAGAGAGAGAGAGAGAGAGAGAGAGAGAGAGAGAGAGAGAGCGTCGGGACCTCACATGTTGCGGCCGCGGGGCAGTACGGTTATACTGGGCCGCCGAGCCCCGATTCCCGCCCCGGTAGTTTCTCATGATTGAGATACATAATCGGTACTCCCCGATGTATACTACCCTATCCAGCAACGACCTACCGTCTCGCAGAGATGCTCTCTCTCTCTTTTTCTCCGTCACGCCATCTCTTTCTCTCTCGCTACGTCATCCGATTGCATTCTGTTTTTTTCAAATTAAACGTTAAATAAAAAGTGAATTTCAGCTATCTTGTTCTGTTTATATCAAATATATATAGAGCCTAGCCACGGAAAGGAAAATAATTACGTAAGACACTGATTGCTAGAATGTCAAAACTTTTTGCAGCATCATATTCAGGGTTCATAAGTTCGATTTGAAGTCGACTGATTCTTCTTCGAAAGAAGATCGACATTTTCGATGCAATGTTTTGATAAAATATTGATCTTCGAAGATCAATAGAAAATGTAGTTGATATCAAATCAAATAGTCTGAAAAATCAATCGATTTGATTCCTTATGAACCAGGAACTCGAGATTTTACGTAATTATTTTCATAAAACAAAATTATTTTCAGACTTATATTTATCCAATTTTTTTAATATTTCAGTGAAATTGTTCTTTTTGTGTATTTTAAATTAGATTGTTTCTTGCTTCTACTTTTCTTCAAATATTTATCGCATTATCGTGAAAATATGTCTACAGGCAGTATATAATTTGAGTGTCGAGTTTGCAGGTTCCTTAAATCCAAATGATTGTATGAATCAGTCATCCCTGCGGGAGCTATCTGTATTGGGAATTAGAGTTAGATAGGAGAAATTTAACATTTTGGAATTTAGTCTTCGTAAGTTTGATAGGATACGCATGATAAGGAAACTTATTGATACGTGGTACGGCAAAATTAACTTTAAAGTTCAAAAAGGTCATATCTTATTTCAGTATCAAAGTTGTACGTGAGAAGATATCTTATTCGTTGCTGCAATCTAAAACAGATGTAAGCAATCTTGGAAGATCCGGAAATTGCTTTCACATAAATTGGAAAACTTTATAAAGATATATCATATTCGTTGCGTATGTATAAATAAATGAGATCCCAATAAAATGGATACGTTTGAAAGTGGCCAAGTAAACATATTTTTATTGCTAATCTAACATTGAATTTAGAAAAAAGATTAACATATCCTGAGAAAAAATAGCCTAAATTTAAATAAATATTTATTTGAATACTGCCAACTAAACATTTACTTTATAATAAATAAATATTTACTTAATAAAAAGAAGTTAAATCAAATGTTTTAATTAATGTTTTTTGTAAAAAACATACAAATAAATATATTTTTATATGTAATAAATATTTATTGAAATTTAGAATATTTTTTTCTCAGAAGAAAATTAATATTGTATAATCTTCAGATCTACAATACTATTTAATGATACTCTTACAGTATCACTAAACAGTATTGTATATATATATATATATATATATATTGTATTTAGTGATACACTACTGTTTAGCTTGACAATAATTTTTAAGAGTCGTTCTTTTTTTTTGGCGAATTAAAAATAACATTGCAATCTGTTTAGAGTCAAGCTCGGATACCGCAAAAAATATAGTAATCAAGCAATTTCTTTCTCAGCAAACATCGTACTTTAGTGATAACTGCGTTCCAATCAATACGGGGTATTCTTCCGCTGGCTAGTAGGACAAGATTTCACCGTGAAATCCTGAGAAACGTTCTGCCCTGTAGGCGCAGCAGTAGTCCCGCGGCCCTCCCTCTAAATCATACGAGTTGTCTGCTGACGATGAATACCTCCGTGCCATGGCAGAGACCCCCGGGCGCGAGAGAACCAGGGGTTCCGCAGGGCTTGTTGCGATCGTGTCGGCAATTCCGCTACTGAACGCTGCAAACTCTTGGTTTATCTATCGTGTTTGCGGATAGACTTTAACCAACTTTGCCAAAAGTTCGATTAAAGATGAGAGCATCCAAGTTTGCAACAATTTGCAACAAATGGCTAAACGGTATGGCTCCAACGGTATATCTAACATACAAATTCAAATTTTTGGTAATCGAAAAATATGAAGAAAATAAAAGTCTCTTGTAGGATAAACTTGCGTAAAGCGGTGTCTACCATGAGATTTTAAGGCGTAAAACTTAAGCTTTAAGCCATAAAAAATAGACTGATCTCCTCACATTCGACTGTGATTGATAATTTCTCACAACTTAACACTCAAAGCTTAAATTTTACACCTTAAAATCTCATTGTAGACTTAAGATGGCCATTCTTCAAAATACAAAAAATACATATTTTAAAATATTTTTAGGGATGGAATTTTATAGTTCTTTTTCTTATATATCTATGAGATGTATATTTTTCTCTATTTTCTATTATTTTATCTGTATTATAAATTAAATTAAGGTTTAAGCTTACAAACAGCATTATTGTCGTCTCATCTTTTAAAGTGCTACTTTAAACTACATTGCATTCACGTTCATAAATTTGTATAATCTTGCACAGTCAATAAAGCTTATTATTATTAATATAAAGCTTATTATTATTAGTACTTATATCTGATGTATTTTGCTGCAGGAAAAATAGAAAATCTGTATCCTCTGTTTTTTTCGTTTAATTCTTGTAGTTGTAACATGTGGTTAATACCTGACATCCATCTTTAATCCAGTACATAAATCTATACTTCGGACTGTGATCCTACCGGAATTAAACACGACTACGCAAAAACTGTATAATACATCTTTATATTCATAAGGAATTAATAGTAATAAAGCGGATCTCTCATGGAGACTTTCTAAATTAGGATTTATATTCGGGGCGGAGTTTTCGAAGTTAAAAGCTGAATTCCGTAGCAGCCAGTAATAGAGTAAAGAAGAAATCGCCATTCAGTGTATCTCGACTACGATAAAACGCTTAATGGGCGTATCACGGCAGTGATATTTGCGACATAAATAGCCGAAAGCTTTCTCGTCGTAATCACTAGATAATAGTACCACGACACGAAATAGAATTTCAAGAAAGCCTGCCGTGATAAAATCCGAATGCCTACGGCCGCTTTTGCTTGCCTAGTTGTAACAGACTGGTTTCGCTTAAGCCTGTAAAGATGAATCAACAGGATCCTCAACGAGAACGGAATTCAAGGATGACAACATCTTTAAATCCAGCATTAAACTTTAGATTTTGTTACGAGATACTGAACGACAAAATTTTGCGTTTGTATTCTAATTGAATTCTAATCAAATAAATTTGACATTAACGATGCAACATTTGTAAAATTGCCAATAGATATGGTCGACACGTGACGAAAATATAATGTAGGAAATAAAATACGTACCTCTGCTGCTCGATTTAGAAGCTTAATGACAGTATTGTGTGCAAAATATTCGTGAGACGATTGTTAAAAAGCTATATCAAGCGAGTTGTTATCCTTTTGTATAGAAACGTGATCATGCTACAAATCAGCTAATTGATGATGCATTTGTTGCTTTATCTATTGCAAATAGATGTGTATTTTCTATAGATATTTGATTTATGATCGATATGAGAATATTATTCATTAAAATAGTATAGAATTTTATATAATAAAGAATTAGAAATTATGATTATGGTAGAAGTTATCAAATTTCATTAGATTAACACTAAAACTATCAGTTTCTTACTCACCAAAAGGACCAAGCAAATAAATTACTTTAATAAACTTTGAAAATAAAGTGATACAAAACCAAAAATATTTCATAAATATAAAAGTTATTTTGATTATGGAAAAATAAAAAGTTTCGAAATCCTTTTTACACAAAAAATACAATAATCTAAAAAATAATCAGTACTTCTAATATTAAACTAATGAGATTTTATTTAATTAAACTGCAGTACTGTGTTTTATTTCCGATGCTATAACAGATATACATATATTTTTTAATTGAAATTCAGTAATTAGCTAAAGAGTTAACTAAAAATAAGCAAAATATAGCGATGCATAGGTATTCGAATAGACGGGATGATGGACCTGCAATTACGGGCGCATTGGTATCGATCGGTCCATAATAGCGTCGTGTCGAGATATACGATCTTAAAATGAGATATAAAGCCGAAACGCGCGGACTCATATCGGTCCATAAACCGACGCTCATTCGCAGACCTGTTTTTGCATAGCGCCGTAAAATTGCTGACATATTATTCGACGTAAAGCATTACGCGCGACGGGAACGCGAAAAGGTATAATCAATAACTGTTTAGCGCTGCGGGGCGATACAACAATATATTTACACGGTCCATTCTGGATGGACCATTATTCAAAGCCAGATAAAAATGTGAATAATTACGATGAACAAAGATAATTATTCTCATTGAAAGAAAAAAAAAAGAGAGATCGTCATTTATAGTCATTAAACACGTAAGGTCGTTTCTTTAAGAAGGTTTTTTGCAGATCATGTTCGAGCAATAAAATTGACGAGTACGATTAAATATAATCGCGAAATGCCTTTTTTGCTATTTCTGTCTGATATCGTCCTAATGATGTATATTTGCGGCGATGCTCGTTACAAGATTGTCGAGTTTTGAAAAGCTTGAAAATCATGGAGAAAGAGTGATAAAAGCGCGTGCGGAAGCGCAATAATCGCACGGGACCCGGATCCAGCATCTCCGTGGCTCGTAAACCGTAACTTACAATCCAGGACACGAATTTCGGGCCTTCTGCTTGGCTCCTAAGCGGAATCCAGGTGCACAACAGGGGGTCCCGTCGGAGCGCGAGAGGACCGCACGCGGTGAGCTACACAATGAAGAGTCGTCCACCCCGTGTCTTATTATCCGTCTATCTTCTTTGAATTGTTTCGCTACGCTTCGCTTTCATTCTCGATGGACCATCTCACTCCGAAATCCGAGACTCTTCTCTCCTTTTCTTTATCCCTTCTTCTCGGCTGAATCCATGCCAGCGATTCCGCTCGTTGCAATTCTCTTCGGAGAAGTATGCTATCACAACGATATAATTCGCTCGAACTTATAACTGTCTAGACAAGAAGAGATATCGTGACACGAAACTAGATATATGTGGCGAATCGCGGTTTAGATTTCTTCATGTGCAATCTATTTTAAACTCTGCGAGCTTAATAAGATGAGATTTCGAGAAGTGCATTATAAATGATGATGGAGCGTTATCTAATATTGTTAACAATTTTTATTATATATAGAATTTTAAAGGATTGAAATAGAATTACGACGAGATTTCTAGATTTTAAACTTAGACAAGATTCTAGATTACGCTAAATCTAAAATTATAACGTATTAATTACGCTTTCTCTTCTGTGTATTTGCACTAAAAGAAAAGATTAGTTGAATATGGCACAGCATCTTTAATTGGTTGCAGCAATCAATTTTTGGTTGCGTTAGCCCATTGAAATCCTATATTGACATTGCGGATTATAGACTAACGCAACGAAAAATTAGCTGCTGCAGCCAATTAAAACTGCTATGTCATATTTTATCATCTAATTTGCTGCACCAGCTAATCCTTTTTTTTTTTTAGTGTATATGAATTTGAGCGTGCATGAGTATTGTGTGTGAGCATGTTGTATGTTTCGTAATAATAATATGATGGATTTTAAACTTAAATTGTGAGCTTCACTTCGCCTTTAGTTCAATTACCGGCTTTATATAGTAGCAATTTTCTAGTGCAGCCTTTACGTGTGTTATTCTGTCATTCTTCTTTGTTAATTTAAATCTTTACATTATATAATTTACAGTATTATTATTATTATTATTATTATTATTATTATTATTATTATTATTAAAACTTTCTTGCAATTGGCATATTATATGTTCTTAATTGTAAAAGTTATTTCTCTTAGTTTTCCACCTTAATCATTGCCCATTTCTAAACTTTCGAGACTGTGTTTTCATCATAAATCGAATCGAGTCTTCGGATTTTGCGTTTCTACTACAAAATTGTCGAAGTTACTCAAAGGCGTCATTATTATTAATAACCAAGCTGTTGAAAATGGCTTCGTTAATCAGTCTTTCTGACGTAACGGTTGGATCCCAATTACATCCCAACTACCTCCAATTCTCGCCTCTCTATAGAAATCTTCTCCTCTATACAGGGAATAACTTCCATAGGGAGGGAAACACATTTCTGAGCCCTTCTCCGCTCGTACGTTCCCTGCTTCGACGAACCCTACACGCCCGTATCCAGATCCGCCCTTCCCGCCTCTCTGGTCTCTTTCTGAAATACTAGCTAACGGAATCACGTAGGTGCCCGTAGATAGTAATGGCTCTCGAATCTGCACTTACAAAGTTCGAGTAAATCAGGCTCAAATGACTCTATCTTACCGTTAATGTTGCTTATTTATTAACATTCTTATTTATTTGTTAATTAATAATAAAATTTGATAGTCCAACACACAGTTTGTACCTTTTATTTTATCCTACCTAATAATTTTCTATATACAATTCAATCGAAAGAAGAATTATTTATCCTATTTTATAATAAAACGATAAGATCAGCTTAATATGAAAATTGTCACGAGACATCCTGCTTTGCATTGAACAGAATACTCCAGCGTTTACTGCATTTAACGCACGGTATCATACAAGCTTGCTAATGTTACGCGCGAGCGTATCAGTTCCATCGCTAGAGCCATACATACGACCACGTGGGCGGTGCTTTATCGTGTGTTCTTTTCACGCGAGATTTACGCCGTCGACGACAATGAACTCGTTATCCCGTGGATTCCGTGCCGGTGGGATTTCCGATTACACGCGCGTCCGCCCCAAGGCCGATTGCGCCGCGATCGCTGGTTCTCTTAATGTTGATCGCCTTCTATGATATCGAGTGATCAAGCTCATGTTGTCAAGATCGATACGATCGCGAGAGTTTCAGTTACTTGGTAGTGCGTGAATTCTATCTCTTTCTCCAAAGCGATCGAATGATAAACGCGAGTGCCATTCCAGACTTTCTATTAAGTCGAGTTTCTATTAATGAAGAACAAATATGTGTTTGTGCTCTCGGTTGTATAAATATATTTCTTAATCTTTAATACACACGATTGAGTCGTTCGTGCCATGAATGATTTTTTTTCTTCGAAAAGCTAGACAACTAGTAATCAAACACTCACTGAGAAAAATGGTCTGATTAGATTAAATAATAATTCTGGTGGAAAATGGACGAATCAGAATTTTCTGGTTAAATCTGCTAGAATTCTAGTTGAGAACTAGAATTCTGATTAATATAATTATTCCGGTAAAAATAAGAATTCTAATAGATCTAGTAGACCAGAAATATTGTATTAATCAGAATTCCGGTTATCTCAACTAGTTTCTAGTTAACTAGTTTTATTATCTAGTTGAGATTAGAATTCTAGTAGAGATAATTAGAATTCTAATAAATTTAACCAGAAAATTCTAATTCCATTTTTAACTAGAAATTTTTTTCAGTAATTATTATATTTCAAGTAATTATAATAATTATTATATACAATTTTTTTAAAATACACAGTCTTATAAATCATTTCTAAAGATGTTGAAGTATATATAAAGCTCACTTAATAATTTTTATATATTTGTTAAAGTGATGAAGATCCGGGACACATTGTGACTCATCGTGGGTAATAAAGGACTGAAAAATCGTCATAAAGATAAAAAGATTATATGTTACACTATTTGTTTAATACTGTTTATAATTATTTTGTTTTTAAAAGGGACAGAAATAAATAGATCAGGAAGAGTTTCTAAAGGCTAGGAAATACGGTACTTCAGCTTGCGATTATTGCGAAATGTACGAGACATTAATTGGAAGATTTAATGGTACTTCAATATACAAAGCTAAGCATGCTGTCTGTCAAATTGTATTGCTCGCGATACATCGGGATTTTCACTCTCGTGCACCAGGACATTTTATCTGATGTGCTTTACATCAATGCACCGCGATAAACGTCGGAAATAATCCATGCCTTGACTATCACGTAATGCAAACACGACTGGTGGATTTGAATATTATGCAAGTCGTTATGTTCACCCATCATATAAAGTGATATATCTGTTTCATCTGAGTAAATCTTTTACAATAGAATTACTAGTCTTTGTGCACATAATCATATTTGTATAAATAGTATATTATCTGAAAAGATAAAATAAATTTTAAGGACATACAGCGTAAAGTTCCAGCTGTATTTAATTTATAAGTGAAAATTAGATTAATAAGAACAAATCAAATAAATCCTACTTTCAATCAAAGTGGATCTTGATGCTTAATAACATATTCATATATATATTTATAAATTTCATTTTTTCAGTTCTATAAACTGTGCACCAATTTAATTTATCAGAGTTGAAATAATAAAAAATTGAAGCGCTGGAAATAACCATCACAATTATTATTTGATCGTCAAGTAATGATGCTAATAAGCATCTTAAAACATTGCAAATTATTTAAATTAACGATTAAATCAAGAGCCAAGTGTTTGGAAAACAATCCTGTCTTATTATGTAATAATATTCTGAGCAACAATAAGTTAAACAACATAATAAGAAGTTGATACAGCAAGTTAAACGTCAAACGAAATTGTTCGCGTTTATCTACTGATAAACACGAAATTCCAATAAACTGTTCTTTAAGAACGGTACATCGCGCGAGATAAATTCTGAAGATGAATATTAATCTCGATAATGTTTTACTCTTCGTTAGCTAGAGCCTATTAAATTCGCTCCACATGGTACAGTACATCTCCAGTATAGTAGAACTCTATTCACGTTCACCTCTAAGAGTCTTTCAATTTCGCAAAATGCATTGTGCGCAGTAATACAATGCCGCAGAGAGCTCGCGGATAATCTCTCCTGCTGGATTACGTTCTCTATCTCGTATTTCTCTTATCCATCTTTTCTGGTCTCTCAACGGTACATCATGTGATTAAACTTCTTGCTATTAATATCTCAAATCTATTTCCACGTTTCGGATTTCAATCACTGTCCTTACAATCAATGCAAAGCGCTTTTAACTAAAGCTAAATCTTCTATTATATCTCTAAATTATATGATCAATAAAAATAATCGATGTAATGAAAATGATAAGTTCTTCGATTATACATTTTCGTGTGTTTGCATGAATTTATTATTACAATTAACAATGCGATAATAATGAAAAAATCGTTACATCGTTACGTCGTTATGTAGTGAGGGCAACATTTTTTTAACCCTTCGTTTGCAATCATTTTTTAAATATTTTTTTAACCCTTTGTTTGTAATCTACATTTTTCAGCCCAAATATTTTATTGTCTAGATTTTTAAAAAATATAAAAAAAAATTCAGGGTTACTTTTCAACATCTCTCGCAAGATATTTCTCCATGTAACAAAATATTTTAGGAGAGGGAAAAATTTGAGAGTAAAATTTCGCGTACTAAAAAAGATTCAAATTGTAGACGGAAGATTAAACACGTTGAAATAATCATTTTGTAGTTCTGTCTTTCTAATACATTTAATTCGTAGCGATTTAATTACGTGTTCCTTTTAGTTTCAACATATGCCGCTTTACGGAACAGTCACTCGTCACGGAAATGGGCGCCTTCGTAGAAGCAGTTTGCACTGGCAGTGTCAACGATGATCGCGACAAGCGAGAAATGGCTTAGGCAGCGCAAAGGCCGGGAGGCACGGATGGTATGAGGTGCGAAGTTACGGATACATGGAACCGTATTCGCGTCGGGTGACGTGGGACGAAAGGAGACATGGCAAAAGGATGTCTCGAAGTGGCGAAGAGAAGAAAAGAGAAGGCGGAGAGAAGCACGAAGAGTCGGAGAGGAGAGAAGTTGCTATTTATGCGTCTGGCTCGAGTTCCAGCGAGGGAATCACGGTTGGCTAGGTGGTACGTTTATTAGGTGGAGTGGTCAAAAGATGAGAGGCTCTTCTAGAGGAAGAAAGGGCGCACGAACACGTGAAAGGGCACCCACGTGGGCCGCTCGCTTGCCTGGTGTGACGGGTAGATAAAGGCTAACTTCCACGACCTAGAATCGACGTTCCTTCCAGGACGTCAAGGAAATTCAAATGAAGGCGAACGCACGGCCCTTCCACCTTTTCCATCCTCGCTGACCTCAGCGATTTCCGAGCTTCTCCACGTCAAGGGAAATAGAAAATGATAGTATTCTTATGGTCCATTGGGAGCAAAGAGATGGGACTCTGTAACGTTCTATAGAATTTGATGAAACATTTCATTATGGACTGAGAAAAAAGTCAAAATATTCACATGACAACATCTTCTTCGATACTTGATTATAAAAAAAATTTGACTGTGATGATAAAATGTACATTTCTGTGAAATACATCTCATTAATTGTAAAAAATAAAATACAATAGATGATTTATTTGCTAGAAAGAAAATTTTATTTCGCCGTACTAAGATAAATATTTATTTCAATAAATATTATACCTCACAGATATAAATTTTTAAATATCTTTCTCTCGATGTATCTTAAAAAAATTATATGGCTATCAATATTCAGTGCTACAAAAATATTGGATAGTATTATGGTTTGTTTGATATTGAAATTTATGTATGAGCTTGTTGTATATAATTATTTTAAAAATATGAAGTTTTGGTAAAAAAATTGAAAAATATCTACATCATTATTTTGAATATATTATTTCTGCATTTAAATGATATATACTTATTCAACTGGTGTTAGCTCTCGAGGGATTTAGTCGAGACTTAGAGTTCGTAATAAATAGCATTTCTCTCTTTCTCTCTCATTTTATTTCTCTCTCGCTTTCTCTCCGTTTTGCCCCTCGCGGTCGTCGCAAACAACAAGAGGTGAATTAACGCAGGGCTGGTTAATGAGCAAAGCATTTTAACCTGTCTGCGTGACATACTCTAAAAGTAAGAGCAACTCTACAAACCACGAAACCTTGTGAGATCTCACAGATGAGATTGTGTTTAATTAAGTGATGCAAGTCTAATATTGAGAATGCGCATACGGTAGAAAAATGTAATTCATACTCGCGATTTTTACAGTTACCTCAGTCCATATCTCGTAATATAAAAAAATGTGGGTGTTTCCAATAAAGTTCACCGAAAATCATTATTTCACAGAAAACTTAACCTGACATTTTAATAACTAAGATAAAAATATGTAGCATGATTATTAAAGTGGAACTTATATTAAACTTCAGTTAACAATAAGAGTTTAAATTGTAATTTTTTAAATATTCTAAATTAAGTTTAATAAAGAAAACTATATATATATAGTATTATATATATATATAGTATTATATAACGAAATATATATTATATATATTTCAAAGTTTTTTTAAATGACAGACACAATTATAAAAATAACGTTACAATATCTGAAATTTGTCGTATTCCGTTTTAGTTAGATTATAATACAAATAAAGTCGACAATTAATCGAGAAAAACTAATTCCAAGAGCTACAGCAAATGCATTATGAACGAATTGATATTTAACTACTCGCAAATGCAAGAATATGCTGACAGATTTAATCGATTAAAACTGTGGCTTCTCAAAAGCCAAAGAGGAGACTCTGAATTTACATATTTACTAAAACAGTTCTACGGTAACTGTACTATCTTCAGTAAACATATGGTAAAGCGTTCAAAGATACGCGAGCGCAAACATGCAACTTCTTAGAGAAGAGGACATCACTGAAAACGCCTACGGCAACACTTGTTTGTCGTTGCGGTAAGTTTCATCGTGCAGAAAAAGAAAGAGAACGTATGTGA
>Ga0157364_1006633_pt1 | contig 11914 bp, 7 predicted proteins | sample AttsexASBM2_FD_111476 | JGI IMG/M metagenome (GOLD analysis project Ga0157364, IMG submission 111476) | Fungus gardens microbial communities from leaf cutter ant in Ribeirão Preto, State of São Paulo, Brazil - Atta sexdens ASBM2 | ecosystem: Host-associated > Fungi > Mycelium > Unclassified ...
TCGCGCAAACATATATAAACATTTACAGAATAAGATCCGTATTATCGTGTTCTTACCTTTAGGACGATAAAAAAAAGGAAATAATACGAGAAGAAAAAAGAAATGTCGCGCAGTATCGATGGCTATTAATAAAAGGCAACGAGAGTAAATGAGAATTCTCGACAAAGACTCGTTTCTACGTCCGTCTGCGCGATCCTCTCGAATCATCGATAAAAACAAATCGATCGCCAGGCGGGACGTTTAATTAGAAGCAAATAGTTACAGGGCGCGGACGCGCTTGTGATAGAACTTTGTTATCTTATCGGAGCCAATTACGACGCTCTCGCTCTCCCGAGGGAGCGCTCGAACGGCTACCCGTACCATCGCGTAATCGCGATTATTAATACCAGTAATGGCGCTTCCGGTGGTTGCGTCTCGACCCGACTCGTTTGTCCCACGAATCCCTAGCTTGAAAATTCACCTTACCCACGTAACTGCCGAGAACATTTCCCTCCGTTAAACTACCACCGCTGGCTCTTGACTGTACGTTCGCCTCCTCTTTGACTCTCCTTTCTGACATGCAAATGAATTATTGGCGCGTAGGATGAAACGAATCTCGTTTCGAATCTCGATTTTATTTGAGACATACGATTTCCCGAATCAACGAATCGAAATGAAATTCTCCGAAATTCGACCGACCAATTTTGCGTTGGCCAATGCACCAATTTGCGTGCGCGTAATCACGAGGTCGGATAAGCGCTTCCGAAATCTACTATCCTTGCTCGGAGCAGCGCCCATTTCGTGAGCGAGATAAGACGCTCTTAATATTCGCGAATGACTTACGGAACTCGCGCGATTACTCTGATAGATAGAACGCTGTCATTTCGCGACGACTGTGTGGGATGAATAAGCCAAGTATTGAACAACCAGATATACGTACTCACAGTGTTATTTCAAACAAAAAAAAGAGCAAAGAATTGCGAACAATCGATTCCGAATCGAATGTTAACTGATCATCGATTGAAATCTGCTATCGAAACTGTGCGGACGCACGATAATTAACTTGCAATTGTCCTCTCGCGCGATCCTCTCGTTTCTATCGGATTGCGTAAAATAAAACGATAAATCTTCCTAGAAGCGTATCGCATTCACGCATGCTTTTCCCTTCGATAAAATTACATCCGCGCTTAGTCCAGCCGATACCGAATACTTTTCGGATTACAGATAAAAATATTCAAACACAAGTATATGAAAAGACTTCCTCTCGTTACGACGAAAATCTTTCTCTATTTAAAAATAAATTTCTTCCTAATAATGCTTAAAAATAATAACTGAAAAAATTGATATATAATTTAATAGAATATTATTAAATCTAACTAGAAGATTAGGGCCGGTATTTATATTTTGTTCTTATTTTAAAGCCCCAGACACAATGCGAAGGAATTAGCGATAGCGATAGAAATAACACGATTTCAATCTATCAGAAACTGTATATTCCAGAGTATCTGATTTCTGATAGGTTGAAATTATATTATTTCTATCGCTATCGCTATTCCTTCGCATTTTGTGTCTGGGGCTTTAGACCATCATAAGTAGTATCTTAAGATGTTAATACTTTAGAAAAGAAGATTGAAATTCACTTTTCTTCATTTAATAAAGGAAGATAGAATGGACAATTCTTTTCTGTCAACAGTATTTCTCCAAGAATATAAAAATGAATATACAAATTTCTAAAATCGCTCTAAAAATCTCTTCAAATAATATAAATTAAATTCACTGATTAAGCCGATCTTACATGCTTTTCAGATTATAAAAAAAAATATTTGGAGAACTTTCCTCGTGGATTCGTTCGGTAGATAAAATGTGCGACACATGCAATCTTCGTGCGCACGGTAAGCAGTGCATAAACCAGAGCACAGAATCATACGTTATCTCCATCAATTCGCGTACGTGTCGATTATACACTCGCTTTCGCAGTGTGTTCGTATGTCTGCGCACCTTCGAATTTTACTCGTATGAGATGGCTATCCCGTGACTGGATTACAATCGTTGAACTTTTAACATCCATGCAAAATGGGAAACGGAACGCCGGAGAGAATAAAAGGAAGAGCCAGGTGTGCAGGCAGGCAGGGAAATCTGTTCAAAATCAGCGATATATTCTTTGAAAATGATTTTCCTCTCGCTCGTATTTGATAGTTCGACTATGACGGACGGCTACGATGGTTGATTTATCGCTAGCTTAGAGAATCCCGATAGATTACAAACTTTGCTCGCATGAGTAATTATTCGGTAGATAATGGTCTGATTCTGAGGCGAGACTCGAGACGAAAACTTATCACCGTTCGTCGCGCATCATTGGACCGAATCACTCGAGTATCTCATTCGCGATTTCGCTGCGTATACATCTACAAATGTTATTTCGAACAGAGTAAAATGCAGTAAAAAGTTACGAGCGATTAATTCTGAATTACACATAAACTAATGACTGAATTTCTGTTTGTCATCTGCTAAAAATTACTTTCATGCGCAAATTTTATTAAGTGGTCAGAATATTCTTGGATATATGCATTGATATAAAAAAAAGATCGTTCATTTGATTAAATTAATTTAATTCCCTTTATTTCTTTCGAAAATTGTATGTATTTAAATCAAATATATATTGGACTTAAATAAATACACTGAGTGAAAAAAATGATTACAATTATTTCAATTTAATTATAATTTATAGTCAATTTTTGAGACAATTTGTATATTTATAGTTGTTTTAATCACGCAAATGTCACGTCCATTGCTGTATTAATAAGAGTCTCACACACACACACACACACACATTGCTTGAAAATTTTTAATTTTTCTTAACATATTTTTTAGTTATTAACTATCACGTAAGTAAATTTAAGAAAATGATTATAGTCATTATATAATTGCGCATTTACTAAATAAAAATGTTTATTTTATTTATCATTTAAATCTTAATATTTTACTATAATAATATTTGAAATTATCATGATTAATAATACAACCTTTTCATATTGAGAGAACATATATTATGATTATCAACATAGCAATAATAATCATAAAAATGGAGCTCCTATCGTAATTATTTTTATCATTTTGTGTCACAATCAGTGTACAATCTTCAATGAAAGAAATATACAAACAATTAATTTAGTCAAATAAGCAATTAATTTAAAATTCAAATTCAAATGAATATTTTTTTCCTCAATGTGTATTTAATTCAGCGCATCGACAATACGCTAATATCGTCAGACAATTTATGAACGTTAAAAAAGGATCTTCGTCCGTGAGTTTCCGATCGATTCGGAATTAACGAAATTCGCGCGGAGGCAAGCCGCGGGCGTGAGTACGAACGCAAAATTTTGCTGCGTGATTGCTGCGCGATCCGATTGCGATTCGATGGCGGATTTTTGAATGGCCATGGAAATTGAGAGCGCGGGGATGAGGAAAACCTCCAATTCGCGACACGACGAGCGCACGCTTCTCCTCATCGTGTCGCGTGTCCGTGACAGGATTTTCTCGAGAGCGAGTCGTCGACGGTGTGTTAAATTCCGCGCGGGATCGTCCTACATAAATGTTGCTGAAAAGTTTTCCGTTGTCCCGCGTGTATTACTCGTTTCACCGCTCCCATTGCGCCAGACAGAAATGCCTAAACTATCCTCCAGCTGGATTAATGGCGTCGCGGTTTACGAAATAAGCGCACTGTTCGCTGCAGCCGAAAAACAAAAGAACATGTTCGAAGTTACTTTTTCTATTATAAAAAAAAAAAAAAAAAAATTAATTAAATAAAAATTCAATCAGATCAAAAATTAATGTAATCTGTAACATAATGTACTCTCTGGTGTTCGTTTATTTAGTTCTTTTTAAAAGAAGACAACAGTTTGCGAAATAATATAGCAACTTTTAATTGAAAAATGTAGTTATATTAATATTTTTTAAATGATTATAGTCGATTTTAACGTGAATTATTGTTTGCTCTTTACGAAGTAAATTACGAAGCTCGTTTTTTTTTATCGTAACCAATGATAAAGAGATAATTTCAATCCTTCGTTGCTCCGACACGAAATTACATCCCGTAAATGAGCTTGATCACTTTGGGGTTCAGTTTTACGATTATCTCTCAGCAGTACGAGTGTCGATTTTAGTCAGATCGGGATCCAATCTTAATGTATTCACTCTTTTCTGATTTTTTTTCACCCTATTTCTTTTCTTATCCGCGGAAGGTGGTCGAAGGCATCGGTATCGAATCAGGCAGCATGCCAAATCGCACCTTCGGGAAGATAAAGAAAAAGAAAAGGACAATCGGTCGGGGGCGGGAGCCATTCGCGAAAGTCTTCCTGCTGAAATAGCCCTCTTTCCTTAATCACCTTTCGTTTTAACGGCCTTCCAAGGGAAATAGAACGAGGAAATCATCGCTCCGATAAATGCCTCGGTGATCTACTTTTCATGTTCGACTTCGCCGTATAACTTTAATATCACACATTATTTTTATTATTCGACCACCAGCGTTTAATTAATACTGGGATCGTGCTAATTGATAACAATTTTCGCATGATATGTCATGATATAATAAAGTCAAATGGTATTCAGGATAACCGAAAGAGCTCTGATTTGATTATTTGCTGTTATGCGTATTGATAAAAAAAAAAGAGAGAGAAATTTAACAGGAATCGGTAGAGCACGAGCAAAAATTATTTCTGCAGAATGATTCGTTACATGTGGCTGATCAAATATCGGTAGACCGAATGAATATATACAAGCCTGGTGAAATGTTAAAAAGGGAGAATAAATAAAAAAAAAAATCGACGGCAGCCTTGCACAACGGGGGTATTCGTACCAATAGCAACGGCACAAAGGACTGCAATCTCCCGTATAGCTGCAGCAAAAACGGGAAACGACTTCTGGCGCGGGTTACGCAAGACACAGAAATATATATTGAAAACCTCTCAGGACTCTGAAAATACGGGTATATGTTTTGTAGCAACATTAAGGAAATTCCGAGATCGACAAAAGCACGTCTATCTAGGCCGCAGAGGATCTTTCGACGCACCGGAGTACATTACGACCTACTTCAATTAATTGGAATTGAAGGGAATCGCTCGTAAAAAAACCTCGTTACGTCGATGCTCTTTACCTTCTCAGAGTCGCCAATCGCTGCTCTTGTGCCGTGATGTATCCGTTTAACGTGTCGATCAGCACGGCTTCCGTTTCGAGCAGCTCCTCCATATCCGCCAGGGCGGTGTAAAGTTCTGCCACGGCATCGCGTGCCGTTGTCGATAGTAAAATCGTTACGACAGCTAACAGAGTCGCCTTCCTCATCTCCGATCGATACTGTTAATTAAAAAGAGATTTATAAATTATATGTAATAATTTATACATACATTCATTTTCTATTATTTATATATTCACATAAATAATACTCAAATAATGCTGATACTATAATAAATAAATTTTGTTCATAAAGTTACGTTATTTGTAAATAAATTCTGTGATGAATTTAAATATCGGGTTTTTTTTATGCAGATATTTGTGCAGACGTACACAAAATTTGTACAAATACGCAAATATGTGTACAAATAAATATGCATTTTTAGAATGCTTTTTTGATGAGAAAAATTTCTATTTTGATGTTGTTTTCCTCTTCTTTCTAAATCCTAATGTCTAGTGATAATAAATATGAAAGTATTTGTCTGTAACGTCAATATACTTCATTTTTTAAGTTTCGATTTAATTAAATTTCGATGCTTTGTTAAAAAATTATTGATATATCTTAAAAAGAATTCTGACAATGAAGTATAAAAAATAAAGATACTAAGATGTAAGATATTTATTTTATTTTAATTAGAGATAATTTATAGAATTCTCTCTCTTTTTGATAAAATTCTCAAAACGTTATTTAAAAACTGTTAAAAAATACATTGAGAAAGTTTTAACAAACAAAAACTCTTTATTCGCGAAACAAAAAAATCGTCAAAATTCTTTTCGAACATGTCAGGAACTTTAGAATTTCATTTAGAAAGAGTTTTACTCTATCTATAAGTTATATCGAAGTTCTGAAAATGGAATGCTAACTTCAGAGATATTTGTTATTTTGCTGCTGAAATTGATGTTGACTATATAACGAATATAAATAGATCCAATATATGACGGACCAAAAAATAAATTTATGATAAACTCAGCAACATATTTTAAGAAAATAATTATTTTTTCATATATGTATCTCTAATCGTGCATAAATTCTACCTATTTTCTGTGATGTCGTTTCCATTTTCACCTCATCAAAAATTATAAAGAGATTATCCCAACTATTATTCATGCATCATTCAAATAATAATTTACGCTTCAATGTAGCTGCTCATCCCGCTAAAGTTTCATCTCAACTTCGTATACCAGGACCGAGTTGCGGTTCACAAACACACATTGACTCGATCCTATCCTCGCAACATTTGTTCCCCGTAAAAGAGTAATGCGAGAGCCTAGAGTCGCGTACTTTGGTGGGCGCCAAAATTTTCCCACGAAAAGCAGAAGCTCTCGTAGTTTCGCTGTCGAAAGCTGCGAACTGGGATGATGATGTGTCACCACGAACGGATCGGCGCGCGCGTGTGTTTGTGTTGCGAAAAGTTGCGGCTAGCAGAGGACCGGAGTTTGCGCTGATCGTACAACTTACACCTGTCGGATCGACGATTTATTCCGTCACGCCGGCGATGGCACATAAACTCCTCTCTCACCTTTTCCATCTACATCCCCTTCCATGCTCTTAAGCCACCGCGGCCGATCTCTCGTCCCGTATCACCCTCGTGTAGCTTTTCTACCTCCATCTCGTCCCACTTTGCGGCCGCGTTCGAGAGCTGTTCTCGTGGCGAGTGGCTTGAGAGAGCGAGACGTGTCAATACCCGCATAACTCGGCGTTACGATATTCGATGCTCGTGTAATGCGCGAGGAGATTATACACTTTAAAGATCACAATCATTTCAGGAGTATTCGCAAATTGCACATTTTGTTGCAGTTAGACTTTGTCAGTGATAGTTTTTTTTTTTTTTCAAAAGCAATAAGTGATCTCAGAACAATTTAATCGCTCATCTCAATAAAATTTATTATATCGATTGTCATGAAATTGAAGAAATAGGAACAAAAAGTTTTATGTCAATGTCGATATTATTCTGATATAAACGATAACATCAAATGTTTTATCCTTTTGTCTTTTCTGACATATTGTATTTTGCTTTATAAATATATATGTATTTACATTTTTCTGAAATAATCCTTCCTATAGATAAAGCTGTACAAATAAATTCGTTTGCGTGGAATAATAATTTTCGATGTAAATAGCCTCAAGTCATTTCTGAAACTCATTCAAGAGATTTGCAAAAAAATTATTAATAATTAATTTAATATTTAATCAAGTAATCTGGTAATTATTTAAATAATTTAACTAATCAGTAATTAATAATATATATATATATATATATAATTAATAAATTACTAAATTTTAGCTATCGTCAGTTTTAATTAAATAATTACAGAATAAAATAATTTCGTAAATATCGAGGATAACGTCGTGTTGAGAAAATACACTACTTCCGCGTGGCGGAATAATTCTTTCTGCGAGCAGGTGAGAGGAATGTGGTGGCGAAATGACAGCGATTCTCGCTATTTTTCTACCGGCGGCTATTTTTTCGTCCATTCTCCTCATCTCCGTTGCAACGCGTCCCTAATTACGCGTACCGTAAATTGACTCAGCCCCCTCTAGACCCTTCTTTCATCATTGCGCCCCTGGTAATCGAGCTTGAAGCCACCTCTGAGGTGAATTAAACGTGAACCACATGGTCACATATACACTTGATAAAAGACACGCATTGTTACGTACTCGGTGACACCGAGACATTCCCTCTTCTCTGACGCAGACAAATTGCTTGCGCAGATTTTTCGCTGCAATCCCTTTCATGTTCTATTAACACTTCTAGTTACTCAATCTTATGCCCTTTTTCCCCTTCGGTTTTACTTTGCGCTTTTTGTCAGATCGGGACAGCGCTCTTTGCGGTGACGGATTAAAGCATACTCAGAGAGTACGAGAGTTTCACATCTCCAAAGACTCCTTATCTCTTCGTTATTAAAAATATAAGAATCAAGGGAGAAGATCGCAGAATGTTAAATGTTATTACTTTCGCAAAGATTAATAAAATAACATTAAGAAATAAAGTTTCTCTGCATTTGGAGACAACGCGAGCGCCGAGAAGATTAATCAACTAGATAATGGGAATCTTGATTATCGAAAATCGGATAAAGTACTTTCTTGGATATTGCAATTTTCGCTTACACAAAGTTGGCCTCACTAATCTAACTCCATTTTACGGTACGTTGCAGATAAACCGCATGAGACACACTAGATGTGTTTTCTTTACTATAGCACCATGTGGCTTATACCTGTCATAAAAGATTACAGTACTCTGCAAATTACGTCCAAGTTATCCAATCAGATCGAAGTTTTCCAATCGCCAGACGCAGGTGAGGAGAACAAGTTTATAAAATTATTGAAGGGTTTCTCGAAAATGTTCACACGCATTATTGTGCACCATTCCGCAAAATTGAAGGCACAACGTAGAAACGACAACGTAATATAGGCGAGAAGTCGTATTTTTTTTTCTTACTCTCGGTAATTTTTTTCGTGGATCATCATGGTTCCTTTTAAAACTTAACCCCAGCCTCGCGGTAATTCGCTCCACGAGAAAGTTTTTTCTTTCGGGAAGCTTAATTAATCGGTCCTTCGGCGAGATTATAGGAGCTCCGAATTTCCAGCAGGACCAGAATTTAAACAAAAATTGCTTCCTCCACTCCACCATATCCGGCATCATACCGGTCCGTGAGAATTTCGTACTAATTAGCAATTAACTAGTTTCGAGAGCCTCGCGCGCGCGATAGAATTCGCTGGCGCGTCTCTTTGTTCGATTCTGGATTATGAGTTATTTATTGACGACATGTCTCAATATTAATCAGCGAATGTTCGCGAAATACGAAACGCGAGAGATCTGCTCGAAATGGGAGACTACGCGTCGGATACGTCAACCGATCCTTGGATGTGATTTCAATGACGGATTTTCCCTTTAGCCAGGATCTCTAAGCTCACATTATCAAGATATCGCACACTCAATATCCCGGCAATATCGCGATCTCCGTTATCCAGCTTTCAGAAAGACGATCGTGAATGCCACTAATAAGAAGATCACGGCGCGACAGGTCGTGCAAGCAAAAAAAGGCCGCTGACGGTGGTGGTGGTTTTCAAGTTTCAAAGCGCGTTGCAGCTTCAAAATGGTAATTTCACGGCCTCGCGAGCATCTCGCCCGCGGCCAATTTAATTCCGGACGGATGATCGCGCCGTCTCGTTCGTACTGTCCCTTTATTTTTCTCCGTCTGCCTCCGTCTATCCGGTTTGCGACGCCACCCGATCCCGTTCGAACTCGTTATACACTCCGGACGCGACCTTGCGACTTTCATCCCCAGTTTGCTTCTTTTCTAAGGGTCGCTCGCTCGTTCGCGCCTCCGCGAAGGGTCGACTCTTTTGCCCGTCTTTTTGTATTTTTTTCCCCTCTCGTGTCCCAACGGTTCTTTCTCTCCCCTCAAATTATTTCGATGGAAATTGCTTCTCGTTAGTATCGATCTGCGTACACAGAACTTCCCGATCACCATTAAACGGAAACGATCAAGCGTCGCCTTCAGTCAATACTCAACTGGTGCTACAATCTACAAATACAACCTACAAATTATTAATCCCTTACAGATTGTTCAGAGAAAGTTACTCGATCGGGAATATATTATCCGAAAAACATTTTAATGTAGCGTATTAAAGGAAAATTTATTTCAATAATGCACGAATATTATAGTGACAGTGTTTTGAAGTAAATTGTTTACGAGCACTGCCTTGAACGAAGTTACGTCTATTTAAATTTCTTCCATCGCTATATCCATCATTTTGTTCCAACTTAAATTAATTTAATATTAAGGGGCTCTTATTATTCTGATCCCGTCAAGATTCTCACGGTCTGGAATTCCTGCGAGAAAGTCCCGTCAACTAGGTTCATCGATTCTATACCTCATTGAATCCAATCGCCACAATCGAATTGGGCAAATGAGTAGAAAACGTTCTACTAAATCTCACGTAGAACAAATTAGCGAAGAAAATTTCAAAGTATTATCGTTAATAATCTGTCTAAAATCTCAAATGTCTCCTTTAATGTCTACAAAAACATTTAGAACTGAGATTTATTTCTTTCTAATACATAATACTTGAAAACAATTCTGTCAACCATTAATGAGTTCTCGAAATGTTCATTAACATGAAATAGATCTCTCACACTTTCTATATAAATAGAATTCAGGATTTGTTTTGCCAATAGTTCGATTTATTTATCGAGTTCTCGTAAATATGCGCAAACTTTCGTCTGAATTAAAGGCAAGACTTCCTTGTGAGCCGTCGAGTTCTCGAAAACCAGTCTAATGTACTCCATGAAATTTCGAAACTCATTGATGCCATCGCGCCTCAATGCGTCGCGCGGTCACTTACAAGAGCCGTCCTCGTGAAACGAGAAGTGAAGTTGGCGCGTGTTTCTCCCGTAATTAAACTTAAACTTCTTGTGAAGTGATATTGTGTATATATATAGGCTATCAGTATCCCGGAGTATTTCGTTAGTGAGTTCGAGTTGGGAAGAGACTGATTTTCCTGATAAGTAGGCAAGCGACAGGTATCACAAGAGACGTCGATGGCTTCCCGAAGAACTTATCAGAAGTTGCAAGCGTGTCAAGTTACTTCGCTATTTTCTAAAATGTAAAGGATAGCATGTGTCATAGTCCTTTCAAAGTATCATTAATTTTACATATAATATTACTACATAATTTCCCTTCCTAAATCTCGGTTAATGTGCTTAATTATGCATTACGCAATCTTATATTATACATTTCTCAATATTACAAATATGTACAATCAAGTGATCTCCTTAAAAACGAAAGAGGGACATTAAAAAAATATTAATTGTTATAATTAATTTTTAATGGATAAACATTTTTTTAAATAATTGTTAATGAAACATAAATAGTATCATATTATATTTGTAAATAACTAATAATACTTAATATATAACATCACATGAGCTCACAAAAATTACAAGTTACAACATTACATTTTATTTTTTAAAATTGTACTTTTCTACTGTAATGTATTTTCTGAATAATATATCTGCGTTTTTTTTTAATAAAAAAATCATACAATTTTTCATATAATAGTCGAAAATAATATTTCACACTTATTATTTCCATTTATTATCTCATGTTTATTATTTTTATACTTAAAAGAGAGACAGTTTATGTCTTTAATTTGGAACCAAATTTGGGACGCGTTGTAAAATGGACGAAAAGTTAAAATTTGGGACTGTCTCTCCTAATTAGGAGGATTGTTCACTAAGATATACAAGCAATAGAGAAATTTTGTTTCTTTTTCTCTTGTTTTGATTTGTATCTGCTTCATATCAACGCTGACATGGAGATATATATCTTTGAAATAGCATAGCGCAATTGCACGACGTGCCTTTTCTGCATACGTAGCTGTCGTTCGAATGTAAGCTGGATGTTTACACGAACTGCGAACTAGCAGGCGATGAATTATTCGTCGCCATCCCAGTTTTCCCATCGCTACTGGGAGCTCGCAACCTGCTACCAGAGATTTTCACGACGAATTTTTTTTTCACCCTCATCACCGACGGCACAAAGTTCGGTCGTTTAATATCGGGAAAAGATCCATGAATCCCATCCAATCTAATGAAGGCAATCGGAACGTGTCAGTCCGATATAAATTAATGGGAGATATTCGTCTGGTAACGAAATAATCGAATTACACACACACACACACACACACACAAACAAACACACA
>Ga0157364_1006634_pt1 | contig 11913 bp, 4 predicted proteins | sample AttsexASBM2_FD_111476 | JGI IMG/M metagenome (GOLD analysis project Ga0157364, IMG submission 111476) | Fungus gardens microbial communities from leaf cutter ant in Ribeirão Preto, State of São Paulo, Brazil - Atta sexdens ASBM2 | ecosystem: Host-associated > Fungi > Mycelium > Unclassified ...
ACTTCTGGGCATCTGGGCAATATTTTTTTTCTAGAACAAGGTTTTAAAGAAAACTACATCTAATGCTGTAGCTACCTCATCTAGTCATTTAAAAATTAATTGCGATATCTGTTTTCATGATTAGTTACCAATGCAGAATTTGCGATCTTGGCTCTGTATGAATCCCGGATTGCAGTGGCAGTAATAACCGCCGTTCGTATTTATGCAACGGCCATCTGCACAGATGCCCTCCTCTTGGCATTCATCCCTGTCCTTGCACTCATTGGTCTCGGGATCTCTCGCTTGTCCCGTGGGACACTCGCAGGTAAACGAGCCGGGAGTGTTCAAGCACTTTCCACCCTCGCAAAGTCCGGGAATTGCTTCGCACTCGTTGATATCTGAAGACACCGTAAGAAGTTTTTTCATACTAGTCGTTTATTTATTTATATTAACAATTATAATTTATGATTTAATAAAATATATATAATTATAATTATACAAATGATTTAATAATTAAATATAATTCCGAGTTGCGCACGGAAGGACGCGCCAGATATTCGCTTTGGATTTTTAAATTTTGACTTTAAACACTGTTGTCAAAGCGTGCGCAGACGCAGTACTATGAGTTCCGGACGAGACTTAAGGGAATCTAATTATAATTATAAAAATGATTTAATAATTAAATATATATTATAATTATTGTATATATCATAATTATGATTTATGCTAATAACTATAAAATTTTTAAGTTATATATTAATGATTAAGTGACGTTTGATGGTAATCAGGATAATGTGTATATAAAAAATTAATGAGACGTTAACGTACCGACACATTGACCCTGATTGGTTTTCAAGTAACCCAATTCACAATCCAGTCTGACTGGACATCTCTCACAGGGGTGACCCCAACCCTTGCCCACCGTGGCGCAGCACAACTGTCGTGTGCAAACCACTCCTTGAAGACTTGCCAAGCATTGACCATTTTTTACTTTGGTGAAACAGGGTCCGGTCCTAGACACGATAGTACATGAAAGTATAACTAAGCGATACATCGATATATTCGTTATTTTACCTGTAATCGGTTTCACAACGTCTTCCGGTGTAACCGTAGATGCAAGCGCAACGATCTGGACCAATGCATCTTCCCTGGTTTAAGCAGGGCTCGCGACAAATTGCTAATTAAAAAGTGATCTTCTATTAATTATTATTAGTTTTTAAAAATAATTTTTTATTTCTCTTCTCTTTTTCGATATCTAAGATGTGCTTCAATTCAAGATAGAATTTGTTTTTGTAAAACACGTAAAAATCTATGATTTTATTTCAGTTTACGAGATAAATTGGACTTACGTTCGTTGCAGAATTCTCCCTGGTACCCGCTGCGACACTGACATCGGCCGTCGACACAGTTTCCGTTTATGCAATGAACCTTACATCTGCCTGCCTCGCCGCGATCACCGCCATTTCCGGTCTCGGCGGCGATGACTGTTGATGACATATTTGTTGATCAGATCATCAACAAATTTTATTTTTAATAAATCCGCTATTGTCTTCAAAACCATTCAAAAAAATGACTAACAACTTTATAAAAGGATTGGTTTGAAAACTCTGGGGAATATCCGGTATATGTCTCACCTTTGCTTTGACCATTGCCACAAGCGGAAGCGACAACGCCGCCCTCACATAAACAGATATTCGGTCTTATGCATCTCCCAAGAGGACCGCAGCGTTTTGCGCAAATCGCTAAAACAATAGATGATATTTAAAATTTTAGATGATTGACCGAATATGATACGTGTTTTTCCATTCATGTTTATTTAATTTTATCAGTCGATTTCCACTCAATATTGTTTAAAATCTAATCTCAAAATTTAACAAGAAATCAATAAATGTTATCCAAAACAATCACATTTACAAATAAAGAAGTGAAGGGTGCTTTCCATCTGGTAACAGTTCTGTCTTTGTTCTGACTTTTGGAACGCCAAGAAGAATAGAATGATGTTTGCATGAACTTATGACCTATTTCGAGTCTTGAATTTACGTTACTTTCTTTTTCTTGCGATTAGAAATAGTTCACTTAACTGCAGCGAAAATTTTAAAAGGCAGGGAATTTAGATGATTTGATGTTTACAATTTTTTGTTTACATAAACAGAAGAGAGAGCCCAGACTGTTTTTATTTTATTGCTACACTAAATTAAATTTTATCAATGTAAATTTATAATAATTATAATTATAATTATAATTAAAGGACATGATGTTAATGGTTCAATATCTTTAAGACATTACGAACTAATTATTGTCAGACACCCGGAAATTGTGACGGAATGCAAATCGCGAACGAAGTGCGGCCACATTACCATCAGACAATGTGATCAACAGGAAGCACATAACAGGTCATTAAACCAGTTTTATTCGAGGCGACCGTTCGTGTCGTATAAATGTCCATTTGTCCGTTACGTAATTGCATCGATCGTTATCATTCCCAAGCAGTATCGGTAATGATAGGTGGTTCCTCTCGCCCGATATCTCATGGGAGGTCCGATTGCGATAGAATCGAAAGGATACGAATTATTACATTCTGAAGCGTAGCTTACTTTATTATTGTTAATAATACGATTTTATGATTATTTCGTGTTATTTATATGTATTTTAAATTCTGCTTCTTTTAATTTTGTAAAATCATTAATTATAATATAACATGATTAATTAATTTATCATGAAACTTGAGAAAGAACGAAACGATCATATTTTTGCATTTTGAATTTAGCTCATAAACAAAAATTTTAATTTTTTCGAATTTTAATCTCACAGTTTGCTTTTTTCATACTTTTTTACTGTGTCAGTTGTTATTGTCTTTATTATTAGTTATTATACGTAGTTACATAATTAATTATATATATATATATATATATATATATATATATTATTATGAATTTTAGCAAAATAATTTTGTAAAATTAGATCAGTGTCTTTACTTACGAATGACGCACAAGCCTGTTTCCAGTTTTTTTGACCATCCTGGACAGCAATAGTTTTTGTATCTCGATCTGCATACGTTTGGCCTAGAAGCATTTTTAACATGTTTTTTTATTTCTGAGATATATGCGCACATGATTTTGTAAGAGGAAACGTTTTAGAAATTAATGTTTAATTTAATTGACTGATTTAAGATTGAAGTACGGTCTTTCTTAATGAAAATAATAATATGAAACTTGGAGATAATAAAAAGGATTCCTTAACAAATTAAAAATACAAAACAAGAAAAGAGTACATAAGAGTCAAGCGTGGAAATTAGAATGCGCAGAAATAAAAATATCACATAGAGCGAATTTAATAAAATAAAGAATAGATATATTACAGTCCATATTCACACCTTACGTTAATAAATGCAAGAATTTATACGACAAAAGTGAGTAAATACGCGGCCTTACGTGTTTCGGCTTAATTTTAAACTATTTTCAAATATTGCCAGAAAACCTATAAGAAATACTGCAACATTCGTGCGTAATTAACAATTAGTTGTTTCTAGACTATTACAATGAAATTTGAATTTCTATTGAAACAAAAATTGTTAAAAATTTGTATACAAAATTATGTTAAATATATTCGATATATTAACTAAAATTAATAAAATTGAGTAAATTGAATAAATTAATTTTTTCGTACTAATTTACTTAACACGTAATATTGTTTTGTTACATCTGTAAAATTATTATATTTAATTTCTTTTATTTAAATTTTAAATACAATAACAAAGAAATTAGATATATAATTTTACAGAAGTGGCAAAACAACGTTATGTATTAATTACTTTATAATATTATATAATATAATATTGTAAAAAATATATAATACTCTATTATTATAAATATGTTATAGTTAAATAGATTTGTAATTACTTAAACCTTATAAATCGTATAATTATTGTAGGATTAAAAGATTGATACGCATTCTATACGAGATCTTTTTCTTACATTCTTGAATACATGAATTTTTTAAGACCGCGAGCAGTTTCCGAAATTATGGAAGCAAGAATTAATCATGAGCCATAGGTTGCTCTTTATGGCACCAGCTTGAAGATGCCGCAAGCGGAAACGTGACGTTTCCGCGGCATCGTGGCACGCGCAAGAAGAGAGGAGAGAAAAAGAGAGAGGGACAGAGAAAAAGAAAAAGAAGAATAGGAAGAGAGCGGAGTGCCACCTCGGAACAAGGCGGCCATTCACATCTGGCGCCTCATAATTAACGTCAGCTGCTATGAACCGCGACCGGCTTTAAACGTCGCCACTTAGGCTCCTTGGCGCCGCAATCGCAAACGCTGAAGTATGCTGGCTTTCTCACGTCACGCCATTTTTTATCGTAAGGGCGATAACGCGATTATTATCTAACACAAGGTTTATAGGGCTGTGGTTCAGAGGACATTGAACTTCCCTTACAGAAATTCTAATTTAATACTAGCTAATTTAATACTGAAAGATAGTCATTAATTACTTATTTTGAATATTAAAAGTACTATTGTTTAGCGTTTAACACTAAAAGATCGGATTTGATGATCTCCCAAAAAAGAAGCCCGTAGGAGTCAATTTGGTTCCACACTTTACTTTATAAACAATAAATAGAAAGAAATATAGATCATATTTAACGTTAATTATTTTAACAATAATATAACTATAATTTATTGAACATTTAAAAACATAAATTTGTAAATATCGTAAAACATATACGAAAATAATATCAAATATAACAAGAATTAATTGATTTCAACGATTCTTTTAGATATAGACAAATAAAAATTCAATCATCATTTTATATGTATATACTTGAAATATTTTTTTTTACTAAAATTAAAAACATGAAAAATGATAAAAATTACAAGAGGATATCACGTAGAAGCAAAGTTGAAAAAAAGTTAATAAGTTCGAATTTCGAGAGAAACTAAATTGCAGGCTGCTTCGATCCTTCCAATATTAATTATCTAGTAAGCATTATGTTATCAGAACTTCTCAAGAGCTTTGAGAATAGGATGTTCGGCAATACAATCTTGAAGATAATACAATAATATCAATAAGTTGTCCAATGTCGATTTTAAATATAAAAAAGAAATATGTCATAATAACATGTAAAAGAATCTAAATCTGATTTCTCATAAATATCGGAATCCTTAATTAATTTTAACCGACTAATTTAATTATTTAATTAATACGAAACTAAACGAAATTGTAGTGTCAAAATATATCTAATTTACTTTTATCCATTCATGGGACCCTATTTTACTTCAAAAAATTATTTTCTTAAAACATGAATAATAAATGATCTTACAATGTCTTACATATATTTACTTATAACATTGTGCCTTTTTTTGTTGTTCATGATTTTTACGAGAAACAGAACTCCGCCGCGTCTGATGGCGGTGCCGCTTAATTGCTTACTAATAACATTTATAAGTAGATACTATAAAAAGTTCTTTTAGAAGACCTCTCACAGAACGAGAACTTCTTGATTATTAATTAATTTTTAAGAGATTTTAGTGAGATTCAATATATATGAGTAAAGAAAGCCATATTCAGTTAAGGCAGATCTAATAAGATTTTTGGTATCCATAATAATATTTTTTGTATAAATCTTTGAAAAGTTATCTTAAAGAATTCTTCCTTTCAACATTATTTTCTCGGTAATTGCTACTTTCCAATATTAAATTTCTGTAAGGATTTCGTCAATTCAACGATTCTCTTTGTATAAAGAGAATTTCCTTCAAAATTTCACGGTGCTTAGATAATCTTTCAAAATATCCGAGTTCCAGCGTACTGAATCAGTAGATATGTTCGTATCAGAAATGAAATCCAAGATTTTGCGATTTTAAGATTCCTCGAACGAGATCGCGCTGAGGCTCTCTCGCTGCAATGCGGCCGGCCTTTGCATTCCCTCGTGTGCCTTTCAAGCAGGACTCGTCCCGCGCGTTTCTCGTTTCGCTGGCGCGAGGGAGATTAATGCACTCGCGTGTCCGGCATCTCTTACGCTTTTCCTTTTCGTACATCTCCTCCCGTGACTTCTGACATACGCGTTACATGCTTGACGCATATCACCTTTGCCGGCGGGGGCATTATGGCGGGCGCTTGTAAAGCGATATTAATGCGTGTGCACAGCGCGTGATGAAGCAATCTTGCTCAAACAGTGGCCCACTAACTACTCGGGGTGTATACCTGATGGATGTTTACACGCGATTTACGTTGGTGAACAATCTCTCGACTTAAAAAAAGGAAGTGGAGAGCCATTTTGGATAATTTAGTGTTATAAAAAAACTCAACTCTTCTCAAACTCGTTTAAGAGTAAATGAAGAGATTTTTACAAAAATCAAACAAGTGGGAAAAGTTAAATTTTCAAGAAACTAAAAGAACCGTTTATTATATAAACATGATTACCTTTCTTCGAACGTATATCTAGTAGATATATATGTATAAAGTTTTAGAAATATTATTTAATAAATATTTTAAGGCATTTATTCCATTTAGAGAAAAAAACTAAAATTGTTTGGTTTGTGTTTTATATTTACTATCTAATTTTATATTTACTATCTAATTATCCCATAATATTTCATATTTACCTTTTTTAAACATTAATAATGACAAAGACGAAGAAAATGTGTTATTTAAAGTATAAAGTAATAATTTTTTCAGCTTTTATTTACGAAATTTTGTTCTTAATAAAAACAACCGTTGCAAATGTTAAATTCTTATACTTATTTCTCATTTTCTGTTTGATTCTTGTCGGAATAAAATTATTCCTGATGTGACACTACTGGTAGAGTACAATTTGGCGTCATAATTCAGATTTAAAAAATGGACTTATTTAACTTTTGTAAAAAAATCTTTAAAATCTTTCATCCTGCATACGAATTTATCTTCCTTTCTATTTTATTCTTATTATCGACGATAAAAATCAGATCCCGTTAAAACACCGATTGTCATTACGGCAAAAGTTGGAAATCGGCGAGATGACTAATTTTGATACGCGTCGTTAATTGGAAAATTGTAGCGAAGCTCACGTTCGAGTGGTAATAATAATAATAACGATAATTGACGGCAGAATTACGAGAAGTGCGGTCGATCATCACCTCGTAGCCGAAATAAGCTTTAATCCAATCTGTATGCAAATGAATGCTCCTTGGGAGATTGGTCCACTGTCGAACTTGTATCGTGGTGTCCGATCGCGCCGATCAACACGTGGCGTGCCGTTATAACCTGTCGACAGGGTGTAATTTTAACACCCGCCCGTAATGATAGCGTGTCCTAACAAGCTGAAATCAATGCGCAATGTGTTCATCGGCCGATATCTTTATTTGAAGATCTTTTCGCGGAGATCACTCATACTCATCTCTTTGAACGGAAATACAAACCTTACTTTCTTTACGCTTTTCACATTTTTTATATAATTTTAAACAATTTTCAACTTCTCAATTTTTATTTATCATAATTTTAATTCGAATTTATTTATTTTAATTCTTTTTCGAGCCGATGTTTTATATTATTACACAAAGGTGTAAGTAACAGCAGAGCGAATCTCATATCTAATAACATTATTTGTTTTTGGAATATTAATATTCCATTTATTAAATTGATAATTAATTTAATGCATACTTTCATACTATTTCCTTTAAAAACTGTTTCTAAATGTATCATAAATGTCAACTTGATTTAACACATAGATATATTTTTTCAGATGTAATAGTGCTTTTAGTCATAAAATGAATAATTACTATATTTAATTTATACATTGTGTTACAAAATTTCTGTTTTGCAACACTCGAATTGTGATGTTTATATTTAGACATTGTAAATAAAAGAATAAATATAGATTAAAAATGTTGTTATATACAAATTTTTACGGAGCAAAATATGTAAGAATCATCATTCGAATGTTTAAAATAGAATCTTGTAAATCAGTTTAATTTTATGATATTAAATATCATTTACTAAATTTTATTATTTCAATATATCACTTAAAATTGTAAATGATAAAAGTGATTTTATATAATCAAATTCATTTTCATATATTGCAAAAAAATATTTGCATTCTTTATAATTATATATCACATATATTGCAAATTTGCATTATTGTATAAAGAATTTAAACAGAGTTTCTAAAAATCCGAAAAAACAAAATGACGTAATTTCTCATCATTTTTACATCCAAATATCAAAGACATTTGATGATAACAAATAACAATTTGTTTCCTGGGATTGAAGGATAATAATTGAAGAAATTTTAAAAGCATATATGTATCTTTCTTCAGTGTAATAAGCCCTACAAAAACTCATTACTTGTTGAAGAAGAAAAAACTGATTTATTGCATTGTTATTATCATTTCTAATAAATTAATAGTATCTTAATAGAACCGTATAAATGACTAGCATCTAGATAACAGACCTAATTAGTGTGGGTGATTAACTGCTTACGACAGCGTCCAATTGGAAACTACAATAGCTTCAGAACAAACGGCGCGAATTGCGGGCCATTAAAATTAAGGCGATCAAAAGCAGTCGCTTTTCCATTGCGATTAGGGGCAAACAAACAATAGCGTGAAGGATGAAGGCAAAAAACATGGCCGGAGCAATTGTTTGCGGTCTCCTTAAACGAGTGTCGTGTCACAAATGCAATCGGTCACGACACGAAGTATTAGCGACATACAATTGTTATGCGCGAAAAAAATATCAAGCATCGACATTTCTCGATTCTTCGATACTCGATCAAATAACGCTTTTCTAGAATCTCAGAACATTAAAAGATCAAATTAGTTAATTTTTAATATGTTGTAAAGTTTTGGTCATTCTGAACAAATAACAAACGCTACAACTTTTAATAAATCGTAATATTTATTTTATGTGCAAAAATTAGGCACATCTCTTCATTTTCTAACATGGATAATTTTTCTAAGTGATCACTGTGCTTAGAGTAGAGTTTAGTTAGAACTATTAAATTTAATTATTATTATATTTATTAGATCTCTATCTCTGATAATAGAGATAAAAGGTGGTCACTTATACGGGAATACCCAGTATATCTTTAATTAAAAAAAAAATCGCGGAACTTTGGTACCTCGGAATTCTTCCTTCGTGATGTAAAACTTTGCCTACGGTATCGCAATCCTGGCAATGCAGGCTTGCGTAATCATTTGTCTTTTCTTGTCGGAAATTATTGCTCTGCAATCGCGCGGACAGTAACGATTTTAAATTATGCTCAAATCAAAATTAGTCGGCGCAATGAGCGACAGAAAAACTTGACACAACAACTTGATGCTTGACGTGTTTCTTATCATTACATAGCATATGTCGTTTAAGTTTAACAACCTTCGGTTGCTGACAGCTTCATTACTTCGACGTGTACACTTCCTGTACACTCGTAACAAAATTTTCTCGAGAACTAGTACTTTCAGGTGTTCAATACGAATATTTTATTTCAAATAAAGCTCACAATGTAACGAAAATGGTGCAAAAAGTGATAAATATAAAAAGTATAAAAATACTCTCGGAGCTATAAAAACTTAAGTGAATATGCCGATTATCTATTGGACTTTTATTTATTTAATGCCGATCTCTTCTTTTCTCTATTTCGTTTTGAAACAAATGTTAATAGACATCGATAAAATACGAATGGCGTCTCGTCACGGAGTTGCATTAAAGGTTGCGATAGCGGCTCTAATGCTGACCGCCTTTACATCCCTACGAATTGCTTCTTCACTTCCTGCCACCGGGCGTCGCGTAATACGCGGCTTAAATCAGTCTAAGTAGTTTGAACTAACCATGGATAATTTTAAGTGGCGATCCCGTTATACTTAAAATCGACTCTATTTTTCACATTGTTCTATTAACGAGAGCAACGTTAGAATCCAATCCATTCTCCAACAGAACGTAAATGATGTACAATGTGTCGAAATCTCCTTATTTATATTTCGATCTTGAACATCCGCGTTTAACATTAAGAATATACTTTATATGTGTATATATATATATATATTTGTCACAGTCAAAGCGTAAAATTTAATAAACATACACACTTAATTAATTAAAATATACATTTTAATAAATGCATATGATATGCGTAGTTATTCAGTTTAGTAACGTTAATTAAAAAAATCAGTGAAATTTATTCTTTTCGAGACTTTTTCGTCGATTTCTTGCAATAATGTTTATGTTTCTAAATAGAACATGTTGATTATTTAAAAATTGTGCTTGTGCCTTTAAGGAGCAATCATGATTATATAATGTAATTATAAACGTGTCACTGCAGAGAGATATTTATTTTATTTATTCATCATATTTATTCATCTTAGAATTTATGTTTTAAAACGTTACATTAATTTTTTGTTTACAATTTTTTTTCAATATTATTCAATGTTATTTTAACACTAAGAAATGTTGAATATTAATTTAACAAAAAATATTCAAATAACGCAATCACATTATGTTAAATTAAATGCGGATTAAAAGTTCAACATCAAAATTTTAACAATAACAGGTTTTAACACAAATACGAATTATTTTATATTGTATAGATGGAAGCTTTAGATTCACTTATATGATAATGTTACCTCCGATAGCACCGTTCTATTATTATAATACCCAACGATATTTCTTTGTCGGATGCGCACTAGTGCACGTCCATCCCAGGTGAGGATCTTTTTCGGAGGATTACGCAGTCGATCATTCGCGCGGCTCCCTCGGTGTTATCAGTGACAAACGGAAAGACGACGAACGGCGCGTCGGGATTCCGCGCGCGAGGGCATCATTCGTCATTCGGCGAAATGATGAATCGCTAGCACAACACGTTCATAGACGCGCACCGGATGACGGTGAATGGGTCATCTCTCGCGCGCGTCGATAAAAACCAGTATATGCCGCGATAGATGCATTTCATATTCCTCCTCGTGCTCCTCGCCGTTTTATCGCGCCTGCCGTCCACATTCCATCTCCGCCTTCTTAATTAATTAACGTGGATACGTCGTTTATTAATCAGATAATGTAGCGGTTGCAACTTGCACGGTGGAGAAGGAAACGCTTGTCAATAAAAGTTTACTTGATTCTTGTTTTGCAATTTTTTGCAGTGATTTGTGACATTAGGATTTTCTAATCCAATTTCACTTCTCATATCGAGTTGATCATTTTATATAAGACAGATTTTTTTTTCGGAAGATACAAAGCGCAATATTAACTTCAGAAAACTTTAATGAATGTAAATCTATAAGTATGCAGTTGGAAAATTTGTATTAAATTTCACATGTCTTAAATTGATTCACTTAAATTTTTGTGTTAATTTAATATAAAATGAATTGGGTAAAAATTAATATAAAAATGATCAATACTGATACAATTTGTAAGCCAATTATGAAAGCATATTTCTTTAAAATAAAATTAGCATTTATAATATGTAATAATTAATACGTTTTAGTAAATTTAATATTTATAATTATAATGTTAAATTAATATATTTTAATTACTTATCTTAGAATTTACATTAAAATTGCATTCTTTTTATATCATTTGTTTACTTATTTATAAATTCTATTATTTGAATATCATAGAAATAAATATTGTATATCAATTAACAGAATATTCAATTAACTCAATTACATTATGTTAAATTATGGATATGTTAAAAATTTTAAGAATAGTTTTTAACACGAATACAAAATTTTTACTGTGTATTTTGAATTATTTAAGTTAATGATTTCAAATTATACGAGTTACAATATATTAGTTTACAAATATAGATATAAGTTAGTATTAGTTATTTGAAATTATTTGAATTACAAGTTGCAAGACATTTAAGTTAAATTACAAGTTATAAAGATAAAAAAAATTCAAAAATTAAAAAGCTGTATTTATAATCAATTCTAATACATATTTATGATTGATTTAAATACAATCTTAATATGTTATAAAT
>Ga0157364_1006635_pt1 | contig 11913 bp, 7 predicted proteins | sample AttsexASBM2_FD_111476 | JGI IMG/M metagenome (GOLD analysis project Ga0157364, IMG submission 111476) | Fungus gardens microbial communities from leaf cutter ant in Ribeirão Preto, State of São Paulo, Brazil - Atta sexdens ASBM2 | ecosystem: Host-associated > Fungi > Mycelium > Unclassified ...
ATATATATATATATATATATATATATATATATATATATATATATGCATATATATATATATATATATACCTTGTCTTGATATACACTCGTGATGGATGATAGTGAGAATGCCAATCCATACAAATATTATAGATCCATACAAATATTAGATAGTGATTGAAACTACATTTTTATTTTAAATGCAATTATCACATAATAACAAAGATAACCGTAACTGGTCCATACTGTCAGATTATGAAGAATATTTATGTAAAATTTCTTCGAGAAATAAATAGTTATACCAAAAATAAAACAAATCAGAAATAAGGGATATACAGCATGCTATACGTTAGTTATCATACTTATCACTCTTGCAGTCTCTACCGACTAACATCACTTTTTGTATGAAGCTATCCATTAACACATAGCTCATTTATCAATACAATATAATAATATATCATTAAATTAATGCACTATGCATCATTTAATTCTCACAAACATTAAAACAATGAGTCAATCGATATCGCTAGGCGGCATTAATGACAATGATTGACGTTTAGTTTTTGGTCATCTATCAATTTAAATATTTGATTCGATATTAAATTTATTTGACAAATTGAGCAGCTATATTTTTTAATGAGTAAATCTTTTTTAAGGAATAAATTTTTATAATTACTAATTAGATTTATTTTTTATATAAGTTTTTATATATAATATAAAAACTTATAAGTTCTATGAATTCTACTCACATAATTAATAAATCAAAATTAGATTTTACAAAAATTGGTACTTCAAATATCATTAAAAACACGTATAATTATTGAATGATATAAATTAAAAGAGTAAATGAGTTACGTGTATATTCAATAATAATAAAATTCTATTGTATGATATGATAAGTATAATATTAAAATAATTCTCGTATTTAAAATTATATAGAATAACTATTACAATAATTAATTATAAGTAATTGATAATTACTTAAAATCTATGTTTTAATATTAAGAATTAATTATAAATGTTAAAAAATTTTTCGATGCCACTTCTATTCTATCTACATACCCAAGGTTTCTCTATACTTATACCATAACATTTTTTACTAATAGAAAAGAGATACATTATACATTTGCTTAATCCTTAATATCTGGCTTTTCGACTGAAAAAAGTTCATGTATTAATGTTCATTTTTATACGATATTCTATAATACCTATTTGATAGATATGTGACAAAACGGTATAGAATAATATATTAAAGAATTAAATAATTAATTAAACAGTTAACATAAATGATTTTATAATTACTTTTTTCCTACTTTTATTCGTAACATGTCATATTATCAGAAATCATTATTCGAAATATGAGAGAAGTATCCATTTGCAGCATAAAAACAACGGCAGTGAGAATTGAGACAAAGAACTGAAAGCAGATATCACATATAATTGTTGTAATTTATTATTTAATAAATTGTAATTGAGGATATAATAATAAATAATATTGAGTATACTAACCTTATGAACAAAATTGTAACCGAAGTAAAATAGACCTAATCCGCTAAATTTTAATGGGCGAAGTGAAATTTGTAAAACAAACTGGACAATCTGCATTGTATAATAACATAATTATTATTTAATAATATTTAATAAAAATTATAAAATCAAGAAATTTATAAGAAAATTTTACCTCTTCTCGCGCTTCGGTAAAACAGATAAGATTTGTCAATTTAAGAATCATGACCTTGGTTTTCTTTGCCTGAGATAACATAAAATTAATTATATTATTATCACATTAATCATATTATTATTAAATTAATTATATTAATTGTTTAATAATTGCATCTTGTTTTAATAAATATTTATAGGTAAGAGTTTGTTTTTTGTTATAGATAATATTTAAATTTTTTTAAATGTATAAGACTTATAAAAGAAATTTAATTTTGTAATATTTTCTGTAATATTTTTTGTAATATTTTTCTGTTATTTTCACATTTTTTAAAAAACAGATTCAACCTGTTATATTTTAAAATTTTTTATAGAAATTAAATAATAGTCATACCCAGCAAACCATGAATATAATGCTATATTATATAGATGAATTACGTGTATGTTATATAATATTGATCTGTATTTTCTGGGTGTATCCAATAAAATTTCTGCTTGTGGAAACTTATATTTTTACTTAATCTGCCAAGGATTAGCTTACCTTGCCGCTAACACTTTCACAGATATGATTAAATGATATGAGTTTTGTTAAACATATAATAAACCACATATCGCTGCGTAGTAATAGCTTCAGTCGAAATGAATTGCCACCATACATTTCTTTTAAACAAAATATCGTGTGATATTGGAAATAAAACATAGCGATTAAAATAATGAAATAAGATATCATTTGCAAGGTCATATGTATATTAAATAAGTCGTGTATATCGAAAGCTATCCGACAAAGTTCTGAATGGAGATGCCTGAAAATATGTTATATATACATTAAGAGATAAATACATAATTATCGAGAAGTGAAAAATACATACAATTAATAAAATATACATATAATTATTTATTTGTTATTTTTAAGATATGAATTATGTATATGCGTTTATATTTTGTTTAAACAAAATCAAACATGATTTAATTAATATAAGAATATATTATTATTTGTTTTTTAAGCTTTTACGGGTATTACTATTAATTTATTTGTTAGTTAATAATATAAAACTAACATTTATTCACGTATACAAAATGCGAATATTAGAAATTGAAGAATTTTGTTTAATAAGTATAACACACACACTTAGATATGCATAAATAACAAAACTAAAATTAATCTGGATTAATGACAGTTAACTCGAAAGGAGGTGCGCAATAAAATTTTTAACAAGTAAAATTGTTACTCCATATGTATTTGATGTACAGATGTCATTTTTATTTAAAGTCTTGAGAACTCATTAAACGTTTCGATTTTCTTTGAAGTCTTCTTCAACAATATTCTTATTTAATATTAGATTTTACGAACGGACAACACACACAGGATGCCAAAACTGTAGTGAAATCTCCACTATCGCCAAATCTTGTCATGAAATTTTTGATGCTATTAATATTCACAAATAAGCACTTTTCAATTTTATGTAAAATTGATTGAACTCCATCTAAGTCATTCGGAGTGATGAATAGGTCTGAATATTCATCAAATGGAGTAACAATTCTATTTGTTAAAAATTTTATTGCACACCTCTTTCCGCGTTGACTTTCATTAACCCAGATTAATTTTGTTTTTGTTATTTTAAAGAGAAAGAATCCTTGGTTAACATTTATTAATATGCATAAAATTGGCACAAATCGAACAAGGAATTTTATGAATATAATTGTATGAATATAATGCAGTAATATATGTAAAGTTAATGAAGATATTCTTCTTTTTTAAGAAATTTTCTTTATTTCTGTTATTTTAATATATATCAACTTACATTGTGATCCACAATATATGTTTGCGATTTCCTGCGCCGCGGATATTCAGTTGAGTGACAAGGGGAGGCTTTTTCCATATGCATCTTAAGCCATATTCTTCTATCGCTGATAATTCTTTAATGTGTTTATTTATTTTATCTAATCTAGTACCTATATATCTGTAATTTGAAAAATATTAAAAAAGTCGTTTGTTAAATTTCTTTTTGAATTAAAGTAAAAAATATTTAAGCCATTAACTTTTTTTACTTATAATTCTATAATTTTATAACAAATAATGATATAATACAATGTAAATTTCTAAATTTATATTATACGTTATATATTAAGTTGAAGAGTTTTATATTTAATGCGTAATAACAAGTAAATGTTTATGAAATATTATGCTAAAGTCAGAAATAATTTGATTTGAACTTATAACATTTTTAATCTAAAATGCAAGAATTTTTAATTTATTTAAGTTAATTTATTTAAGATAGATTAAAGATTTTATTATTAAATAATTTAAAAAAATAAAATTTACAAACCTTAAGAGAAACATATACATTATATCTATAAAGGTGTTGATATATAAAAGGTAATCTTTAATGATAGGGATAAACATGGCTCTTACATCATTATATTTTTCTATATACCATAAAGAACTGGTAAACCATGTTGTGCAAATCATTATAAACCATAAAGTAAATATCCATTTCATAGAATTTCGCATTCTGCGATATTCCTTGGGCGTTCCGAGCAATTCTAATGTATTATCCACAAAATTTAACTTTTTTATACACATGCGGAATTTCTAAAGATAAAGAAAGGGCAGTGATAAGAAAATATAATTATATACAGATATAAATGTTTTTCTGTAGAATATGCATATGTATTAACCCTTAATATACACGATTGAGTCCTTTGTGTCCTTTGCATTCTTTTTATTTAAAATAATAAGAACATCTCGCTATAAATAATGGTTTCTACTCTTTCCTTAAAATAGTTTAGCATCTAGGAGACAAAATACCAGTTTTATAGGAGAATTTGGACCCTGAACAATTTTGAGACATATCCCTAAAATTTTAAGATATTAAAAGAGAATCAAAAATTCCATAAGTCCAATTTTATAGGAGAGATTTTATTTAAAGATTTCCTGAATGCTAGAACTATTCAAAGTTCGCTATTATGACCATGTACTATTAGACTTTTATCTAATTTCTCTGCGTCCAGGTATTCTTTGATACGGGGTCATCCCGAAGCAGATACTAGTCGCGATGAGATTCACTGTGGGCAATATTATGTGGAAAGTATTTAAAAAGCCAGTCGCGTAAATATTTGTTGGCTAAGGAAGTGCTAGATTTCTTGAAACAAGAGCCTAATAGTTCCACAAGAACCCCATTCAACACATTTAAATATATATGTCATACCTGTTGATGCTATTATAAAAGAAAACGTATTGAAACGAGAGATGGAAACGTTACAATTAAAAATATTGAATTGCAGCCTCTTTGTCAAATCAATTAAAATCTTTTGTTTTATACTTTGAGTGTCTCTCTCCCCTCTTCATCGATTAATATACACTTATAACTATTCATTTGAGATCCAAAAAAGGTTTTAGTTGTCAAGATTGGACATATTCCAGATACTAGATGATTTGAGAAATCGAATAAAACCAGTCCTACATGATACACATTACATGGTACACAATACAATCATAATAGCGAACTTTGAACAACTGTAGCACTCAAAGGACTTTTACAAAATTGTGCATATGGAATTTTTTAATCCTTTTTTTATGTTCTACAATCCTAGCTAGGTTTTAATGCTGTTCAACCAAGGTTCAAACTGGATAACATTTGATTTATTGTCTTTTGCACGTTTGTGTATTTTCCTTCCTTTTCTCGATGAGAGCGTTTCAGAGAAGTTTACCCTGGCTTCATGAATAATCGTGAATTAATCGTGTGTAGAATGAACACTTTTTTGCAATTGAGAAATTTTCATGTTTTTTTTATTTATAGCTAATTGTTATTTATTGCAAAAATTTCACGAACTATTAAAAAAAAAATTAAATAAATGATAATTTTCTGCTAAAATGTCGAACATTATTATTATATTTTTGTTAAATGTTATAAATAATATTAAAAATTGTTATAAATAGTATTTCTCTTAGTTGTACATTTTTTAATGCAATATCGACAATAAAACATTTTTTCTTAAATCACTATTGTCTCAAAGTTTTGAAATTTTATAAAATACGCATTTTTTTATTTTATTAGTTATTAATTTGTATTTATTTACAATTATTTATGTACAATTTTTCATACATAATTTTATAAATACTTTCTGAAGATTTTGAAGTATATGTAATAATTACATAATAATTTTTTTTATATTTGTAAAAGTGATGAAGAATCTGAGACATGAATGATTTAGTGTGCGTAGTGAAGAATCAGAAAATTATCGTATTCATTAAGGATTAAAGATTTGTTTTATGTAATAAAACAATTTATGATGTTTATTTTGTTAAAATTTTAGAATTTATAATAAAATTTTAATTATGTGATTACGTAAAAAATTAAATTATTGTACCTATATTGAATTGACAATTTTTGTGTATTATAGATTAATATTTTTGACATAACACATATTTTAAAAATCTAAAACTGTACTTAATAGATAAATGCAAAAAATAAAATTATTTAGCTTGATATATATTTTTATATATTTAAATTTAATATTTTTAAATAAATAAAGATGAGGCTAATTCTAAATTGAAAAAAGATTGTTTCTAATTTAAATATTATTAAAAAAAGTATTACACTATATAAAAAAGAAAAAATTATACCTTAGAGTTTCGAAAAGTATTGATCACGGATATTATCGTCACAAGCATATTTATTATTGTTATTGAGTCTATTAAAATGTCATTAAAAATACTTTTTGGTGAAAACATATTTATCACATAACAAAACACATAGATATAAACACTCCACAGAATCAATATGTAAAAAAAACTCAAATAAACTCTTGGATGATCGAAGGGACATCTGATAATCCCAAATCCGAAAATAAAAAAGCATGTGAAGATGGGTTGTAAAACCTGTTCTATAGTGTTGACCATGACAGAAACTCTCGCAATTTCGTACGCGTAAGTATTGTATCTAAACTCAAAGACATATGCCATAGAAACGTATCACATTCATCGCGATCATTTTATTAAATTGTCACATTATATGTATCGTTAAATCATTAAACACTGGCGCAGTTGAAATAATCGATCTTTATATGAAGTATTACTTGTTATCTTTTAATTGCATTTTATACACGTTACACATACTTATGATGCATTAAGAATGTAATACATTACATTCATATTTTGATATGTTATTAAAGTCCATTTTTTCTCTTATGATTTTTTATTTTATAAATATATCACATTGATTGAATGCAATATGATTATTTATAATATAGTTTATTGTTATTAGGTTTATATGTTTTTAAAATATTGCATATTTGGTTTACTTATATTTGTAACGTTGCAAAGCTTTGTAAGAATGACGCTACAAGATTTGAAATAAAAAAATTATAAAAGCTTTCTAATTATGTTTTTATTATTACATAAATTAATATATAATTTTGAATATGATTTAAAAAACTGATCATTTATTTTAAAATGATTACAAATTCGAATTATATTTACTATATATGCATAACTTGATTATTTTTGTGAGAATTATATCAATATATAAACATTTTTTCTTTACAAAGCTTTGCAAGAATGACACTACGAGATTTATTTGATTATATAGCCAATGTTTATTAAGAAAATTTAATGTAGTGCTTTTCAACAATCTTCCGCATAGCTCTCTAATAATTCAAAATAGTGCATGATAAACATAAATTCTTTTATGTATGTACGGCGGTTTTAATGTGTATCAGTGTGCAATGAGTGTATCCAATCAAATTCGCTATTAGTTTTATTTTTGTCCATTATTGTTGCAAAATGCTTAATCACGATCTTATTTAATCAACAATTTATAATCATCAATTCACCTTTATAATCTTTATTATTCATAATTCACGATATTAAGTATGCATATACTATATATTATGACATGCTACCCTCAGTAGATTATTAAAATTCCTAAAATATTCCTTCCTTCGTACAGTCATATTCAATATATTTTTCCGTTATGTTGTAATTCAGGTTGTAAGACTTTTAATATTTTAATTTTTAAGACTTTAAAGGATCAATCTCTGAGAGGACGACATCGTATGATCGCTTGTCGTAATGTAATTTGTATTTTATATGAATTATTTAAGAATTTTTACTTTAGCTGACTTAGCTGTTCGTTTAGATTGTTTGCTGCTTATTTCAGTGACAACGAGAAATATATTTTTAATTATCATACTAATTTACTTCGTAAAATTTAATTTTATAATGTGTCAGATTATATTTATTGATTTACCTATATACGGTTTATATAGGTACGTTATCTAAACGTATCTAATATTCTATAAACATTTAGAAAATGTATTTAAAATCAATATGTGCTGTATGGGGAGCAATAGAAAGGGAAAATATAGAATAATAATAAAAATAAGACAAACAATTATTTAATATAAATTAGACATATATATATATATATTATACAATATTTCTCTTACATTTAAAATGTATTTTGTTTTATAATTATTGTACTATCCTGTATGATGCTTTACTTATTATGAAAGGGCTAATTTCTTCTTCTAAAAATCTTGCGGTTTTTGGTATGATAGACATTTGCATCATAAAGATCAAAAATGTTGTAATTGTAGTGACAAACTAGAAGAAAATGAAATAAATAAGATCATAATTACATAGATTTTCTATATTATAATTTACAAAGAAACGTCCATCCTGAATGTAAAGATGCTATGTAAGATATAAGTTTTAAAAATAAATTAATGAAGTCTTTTAATTTATAGTATGAGACGTAAAAATGAAATATAAAAAATTAATAATAAATACTAACTTTTCGTATGAAGTTACTGCCGAAATAGAAGAGACCTAATCCAGTGAATTTAAGTGGATGATGTATTATTTGTAATAAAAACTGATAAATCTGCATACATATGAAGTTATTATTTTCATTATTAAAATAATTTACTGTAATTCCTTCTTATTATTAAATCTTTTCACCTCGTCATGAATATCAGCATATTGAAAAGAATCTGTTAACTGATGAATTATTTTTTCCATTTCACTAGCCTAAAAATAATGATTAATTTTATTATTACATAATTATAATAAAATCGATATTATACAGGATATTTGATATCATTGATACATAATGCTTATGATAGAAAAGTTCTATATCATTTTGAGATTTCGCAAAATAGTTAACAAAATAAACGTTGAATTGTCTCTTGTCGCCAAATCGCGTAGACGCATGTTGATTTGCAGATGTTTATAAATTATTTTCTTCTTAATTATGGCGCAAAACATAAAATGGAATAACTTTTTTATTTAGTTTAGGTCTTTCTTCCTTACAAATGTTGTATCAATAATTATCAAACCTGTATAATACTAATAATCATGTACAATATAATTATATATAATCAATAAATATGTATCACATTTATTGAAATATTTAAATATATTTGTAATTTATACCCACATACAGACACATAAATATGGAAATTTATATAGATATTTACCTTAGCGCTAATTTTCTCACAGATGTAATTTATACTGAAAAATCTAGCCAAATGTGTAAAAACATAGAAATGCATACCGATCCATACGGATAACGAAGGTACATACCGACCTTTCGTTATAATATGCATAAGAATGTAATTACACATTCTTGCTACATATACCAGATAGGCTGCCATTTCCATAGTCATCTGAGGTCCAAATATTGTGTTTAATTCACGAGCGATTTGACATAATTCTAAGTGGAGATGTCTATATAAGAACAAAATTTATTAAGAGAAGATAAAGATACCCAAGTAGAAAAAAAATATTTTCTAACAATATTTTTTAAATTTTATTTAAATCAAATTTCTATTAAATCTTGCATATATACTACGGTCATAAAAATCAGATCAGTAATCTATTATAGCATGTTGATGTATCGAAAATTACATCAAAATCCACAGAACACGCCTGTCATCAATGATATATCTGTTAATAATTGGTACAATATTTCTCCTTGATTTTTTTAACTTATATTCCTTTTTCTCTATCAAATATTTTGTGTGTCCGTTTATCTTATCAAATCTAGTGCCAATGTACCTATAAAGTAAAATTAAAAACGTTATTGTACAATTTTAGTATGACGTTATTTGTTATTAATAATAATTATTAAAAATTAAAAAAGGGGGTTCTATTCCTTTGTTATTTAAAACTATTAAAATGTTTAAGTTTATAAAAATTTATATATGTTGCTATAAAAATATTTATAGCAACATAATTTGTAAGTAAGTCTGCAAAAGTAAATATAATGCATTTTTGTTTAAATCATTTTTATTTAAGATTTACTTTCTAAGAAATATTTTGTTTTTAGAATACAGTACATTATATTTCATAGAGTATATATTATTTGAAGCACATTTCTTTTCTTCACTTTTTTTTTATCATTATATAGATTATAATTTGATGAACTAAAAAAATATATAATATATGTAAACAATCAATACACACCATAAAAAAGTCATAAATAATAAATCCATCAACATATTGACGTGATGAAAATGATTTGTGATGTATGGTATAATTGTACACCAATGATCTTCTATCACATGGATCCACCATATCATATCAAATGTATTTAATGTGTAACTACACACTAACCATCCAATTAACACTCTTTTTGCACACGTGTGCAGTTTCTGATATTTCTTTGGAGTTCCTAGTTCTTCTAACGTATCATTTATAGCAGTAAGTCTCTTCATAAATAATCTAAATTTCTGCATAATGTAGACAACAATAAAAAATATTAGCTAATAGTATCGTCAGATTATTTTCTTACAACTTTACGGAAGAGCTATTTTATGAAAAATAATATCTTTGGTGTAAAATTGTATTTTGGCTATAAATTTTAAATAAACATTACCTTATCGTGATATACATTCATGATAATGGCAATAATGGAAGTGAGAACGCCAATCCATATAAAGATTATATTGGATATTGATTGTAACCACATTTCTACCTTAAATGCAGTTACCACAGAATAATAAAGATAACCGTAGCTGGTCCATACTGTCAGATTATAGAGAATATTTAAATAAAATTTCTTCGGGGAATAAATACCTATGCCGAAAACAGAACAAATCAGAAGTAAGGGATATACAGCCTGTTGTACGTTAGTTATCATACTTATCACTCTCCCGGTTTTTTCCGCAAACTAACATCACTTTTTGTATGAAGGTATTCCATTAACATATAGCTCGTTTATCAAGGCAATACAATAATATATCATTAAATTAATGCACTATGCATATTATTTAATTTTTATAAGGATAAACACAATGAGACAATTAATATCACCAGACTAATAATAATGATTGGCGGTTCAGTTTTAAAATTTAGCGAATTAGATCTATTTCCGTAACAACTTCGTTCATAAGGTCAATCTGTCAAATTAAATTTTATTGGATATCATAATTGCATGATACAGATTAAATAACTACATCTTTTAATGAAATCTTTTTTAAGAAAATAAATTTTTATAATCAATGATTAGATTTATTTTTCATGTAATATAAAAACTTATAGGTTCTATGTATTATATTTACATAATCAATAAATCAAAATTAGATTTTACAAAAGTTTTTATTTTGAGTACATTAACAATGCGTATAATTGCTGAAAGATAAATTAAAAGAATGAATGTTACATGTATATTCAATGAAATTTCTATTGTAATTGTTAATATGATAAGTATAATATTAAAATAATTTTCGTAATTATATAGAATAATTATTATAATTAATTTCAACAATCACTTAAAATCTATTTTTAATATTAAAAATTAATTACAAAGGATTATGCCCAATTTGATAGAGGAATTTGAGTCTCGGATGAACAACTTTGAGACAACATGCCTAAAATATTAAGGTACCAAAAGAGAAAATTCCATAAGTCCAATTTTATAAGAGAGATTTCCTGAGTGTTAGAACTATCCAAAGTTCGCTATTGAGTTAAAGTTGACCATGTACCATTAGTCTTATCCATTTTCTCTGCAAAGCATCTCCTCGTGGTGACGGCGATTACAGACGGCAGTTGTACCAAAGAAATTGAGAAGTAATATGTATTTGATACAGTTCATTAATCCGGCTAAGTCCCTGGTGGCGATTCATGCCGTCATGTCACAGAAATTCGGATTTGCTTGTAATGACGGTGATGCTCCTGGAGGGGGGAGGAGGGAAGAAGATGGACAAGCGGCAGATGTACTAATCGGGATAAACCGGCTTTACGAGATCACTCCGAAACAGCTACTGATTG